>Ga0115002_10000315_pt1 | contig 70100 bp, 60 predicted proteins | sample ArcticOcean_MG_C_8_FD_89576 | JGI IMG/M metagenome (GOLD analysis project Ga0115002, IMG submission 89576) | Marine microbial communities from western Arctic Ocean - ArcticOcean_MG_CB11_86 | ecosystem: Environmental > Aquatic > Marine > Oceanic | place: Arctic Ocean: Canada Basin | collected... | reverse complement strand
CCCACTGCTGAAAAATTGCTCAGAGCTTCCCTGGATCATTTCACCAATAGTTCTGTCTGAATCACAGTTCAGCTTTCAAGCCCGCGATCAGTTCCACCACAGATGGAACATCACTAATCCTGGCGACACCGGTACCCGCGTACATGGCTGCTGCCTCGGGCTCCCCCGTCATTCCCGCCGCCGGTGGCGAAACAAAGTAACGCGGCACAGACCTGCCCTGGGTAGTGTGCAAAACCAGGTCACCTTCTCCAGGTCGGTCGGGAAACCTGGGACTGCCGGCATTCTCCCAAACGGCAAAGGTAGAATTTCTAAGAACTCTGTGAGGAGCGGCGGGCCAGCCACCATCGAAACATTCTGTTCTTACTGTCGTGTCCTCGGCGGCATCCACAATAGCTAGCTTGTAAGCCGGGTGTGCTGCTGATTCCTTCGTAACCAGGAATCTGGTACCGAGAAGGGCGGCAGACGCTCCCGAAGCCAGGGCACGTTGAATATCCACAGCACTCGCGAGCCCGCCGGCGGCAACCACCGGCACATCGCCTGCCACCGCAGCAACGATGGGAATAAGCTCGGCAAGCCTGATAGTGCCCCTGACATGACCACCGGCCTCAACACCCTGAGCGATAAGTGCACAAGCGCCGGCATCGAGTGCGGCTTTTGCGGAGTCTTCATCCCACACCGTCAACATTAGTTTGATGCCCTGGGGAATTACTTTCGCCGACGGTACTGGATTGCCCCAGAAAAGATGAATGATCGCAACACCCCAGTCGATTGCCGCGGCTATATGCTCGTGTTGCTCAAGGTCTGCTCTTATATTTACTGCAAATGCCTGAGCAGTGAGTTCCTGAGTTTGACGTATGCGCTGCACCGCTGTGTCCGACGATGCAGCCCAAATCGGCAGCACCCCCAGGCGCCAGCTTCTGCGACGGCCGCCACCAGCCCTGGTCCGGACACACCGCCCATAGGCCCCTGTACAATCGGAATCTCAAGATCAAATTCTCCTGCGAAGCAGTTTCCCCTTTCGCGACCGGTCGGATTGAGTTTCATGCTGCCTTTTATTTGCTGGTATCGACTGCGTTAGTTGTGCTCCATTTTAGCCTATTAATTGCCTGGGGCACGTCTGAATAACGCGGTCGGCTTTCAGGCTTATAGTGCGTTTCGACTCCACAACGGATAAAATGCGCCACCCGATATCCAATTGAGCAAGAGCGCAACACCCCGTTGAAAACAGAATTTTTAGGCAAGACCCTTTCCGGCCCCTTCACCATCCCCTCCGGCATTGTTAGCTGTTCCGCCAACATCATTCAGAGAGTGTTCGACACCATGCCTGAAGTGGGCGTGCTCACAACCAAGAGCATTGGTCCCGAACCTCGACTCGGTTATCGCGAACCCATTCTCACCCAGTACCAGCCCGGTTGTTTCGTTAATGCCGTCGGGCTGACCAACCCCGGTGCCTATCGTGCCGCCGAGTTGATGTCTGCATTGACTATCCCGGCAGATCGATTTCTGCTGATCTCAATCTTCGGTGGCAGCGTTGAGGAATATGTTGCGGTCGCAAAAGTCATGGCGTCCCATGGCGATGGTCTCGAGTTAAATCTGTCCTGCCCCCACGCCAAGGGCTACGGCATGGCTATGGGCCAGGACCCTGAACTGGTTAAAGAGATTGTGAGTGCAGTTAAAGCCGCCGTCGATATTCCTGTTATCCCGAAGCTAACACCCAATGTACCTAATATCGGCGAGATTGCGCAGGCGGCCGTCGATGGTGGTGCCGATGCGATCTGCGCGATCAATACCGTAGGCCCAGAGAGCTTCCGCAGCCACGGGCACGAAATCTTCAGCAATGGCAAAGGCGGTTTGTCAGGCAAGGGCATACTGAGCCGAGCGCTGCAATGTGTGCAGGAAATTCATGCCAGCGTTGCGGTTCCACTCGTTGCCTGTGGCGGCATCAGCAGTGCGCGGAATGTGCGGGATTTTCAAGCCGCCGGTGCGACCATTATTGGTGTTGGCTCTGCCTTGATTGGCATGAGTACGGTGGAAATTGCGGATTACTTTTCGGTGCTGAGTCGCGACCTGGAAACCCATACGGAAAATGCCGAAGCCCTGGTACGCTATAACGTGGATATGAGCTTCAAGCCCATCACCTTGGTTAAGAATAAGCGCATCACCGATGATATCTGCATTCTCAGCTTCGATCGCAAGGTTGATTTACAGGCTGGCGAATTTATCTTCCTGTGGATCCCCGGCCTCGGTGAGAAGCCGTTCTCTGCGCTCACCGACGATCCTTTTTCCCTGGTGGTGATAAATCTCGGTGTGTTTACAGCAGCGCTCATGACCCTGGACGCTGGCACCGAGGCCTATGTGCGGGGACCCTACGGCAACGCGGCCACACCACCAACAGGCGCGAGGATTATCACCGTGGCTGGTGGCACGGGCCTGGCTGGTGTCTATCAAATCGCTCGCGACTATGGCAACGCGGAAGTCTTTCTGGGTGCCAGGACTGAGCAACGTCTGTATTTCCTGGACGAGTGCGAAAAGATCAGCAACTTGCATGTAGCCACAGACGATGGCAGCCGTGGCCATCATGGTGTGGTTACCGATTTGCTGCGCCAGCGTTTGCAGGAATTACCAAAGCAGGAGTTGGAAAACCTCGTCTTCTATAACTGCGGCCCCGCGCCTATGGTGCGTGCTGCGGAGGCGGTGGAGCGGGAATTTTGCAACGCCAGCCAAATTCACAATGGCGTCGACTACTTGACGAAATGCGGGGTCGGAATCTGCGGAGCCTGCGACGCTCCCGATGGCAGGAGGCTTTGTGTTGACGGGCCGTTTTTGGATGCTGGCTGCGAGTGAGCTTCTCAGTCGAGTGACCATAGTATCGGGAGTCCTAGTGACGGCGCGCTGAGCTGCTGTACCCCGCTTCCTCAGCGGCTTGCATCCATCCCGGGAGAGTCCCTCCAATTGAATCTCTGCAACTGTAGGTATAGCTGCAGTTACGCGGGACTCAGAAGCCGATCGGTAGATTCTCCTCGGTCGGGAGCCCAAAAATTCCCCCATTTGGACCTCTGAATCTGAATAGATACATGCATTATCAAAGGAAAGAGATACCACATAACGTGTTCTCCTCAATCACTCAGTGCTGTGCCTTTATTGCTGATGCAGTAGGATACAGCACCCCATCGCTTGATAGGCTGGATCAACTCTGCAAAGACATAGTTCTTTTCTCACAGGACCGATTAGCTTTTGAATCAAGCATGCTAAGACGGGTATGTTTCACGCGAACAATCAGAGTCGAAGACTCGTGAGCGGGGAATATGGCCGTCGCGGCACGCGAAAAAGAACACCAAACAGACCTAGACCGCATTAATGAATGTTGAAGAGGCTTAAAAACCTGGTTTGGTCAGAGCTACGAAAAATATCGTTAGGATTGTTAGCAAGGCGCCAGCCAGTGTGACAATGCGGATCTGTCTGGTTCTTCCCCGCTTCAAAGCGAATGCACCGAGTACGATGTAGAGAAGCAACAGGCCAAGCTTTGCTGTCAGCCAATCGGCGACAAAGGGATACTGGCGGCTCATCACTGCCAGCGTTATTGCGCTGCTTAGTAACACCGTGTCTACGATGTGGGGAAGCACTCTGGTGAGCTTGTACTGCAACGCCGATGCCGCCACCAGCATCCAGTAGCCACGCAGGGAGAAGCCCAGAAAACTGATCACGGCAGCACTGACGTGGACGTACTTAATTAGAACATACACGGACATCAAGGGAACCTCTGACTAATGATTCAATATCTCTGCACTGCACAACGATGGTCATCTCGACATTAACTTGCCATTCGATTAGCATCTTCAGGCTCAATTCTACTAAAACCACACTGGCAAGCACATGCTGCTTGAGTCGGTGTCAGCGAGAGCCCTACCCTATGAAACGACGAAACTTTCTTGCAGCAGCTGCTGCTGCCACCGCCGTGCTGCCGATCCTCGCCACTGCTCAGTCAGCCCTGCCGGCGGCAGCGCCCCGGGACTGGACTGGTGCTACGCCCTTGAGATACCCGGATCCTGATCTCATTGCCCTGGACCCACGCTTCCAACGCTATATTCTCTTTAATACGCCGATTCAGCGGCATCATACCGGTACGCTGTGGGCCGAGGGCCCGGCATGGAACGGTGTGGGACGCTACCTGCTGTGGAGTGATATTCCCAATAATCGCCAATTGCGCTGGATCGAAGACGACGGGCGAGTGACAGAATTTCGTAAGCCATCCGGCAATAGCAATGGCAACACTTTCGATAATGAGGGGCGGCAAATCTCCTGTGAACACGGTGGTCGCCGGGTCGTGCGTTATGAATATGATGGCTCGACTACGGTAATAGCCGACAGCTTCGATGGCAAGCCATTGAATTCGCCGAACGATGCGGTGGTGGCGCCGGACAACAGTATCTGGTTTACCGATCCGCCTTATGGCATCCGTCGCAACTATGAAGGCAGCCGAGCCGAATCGGAACTGCCCTTTGCCGTCTATCGAGTGGACGCCGTCAACGGCCAAATCAGCATGGTCACCGATGAAATTGCTGCTCCCAACGGATTGTGTTTTTCGCCGGACTACAGCCAGTTGTATGTGGCGGATACCGGCAGTGGACGTGAGATCAAAGTTTGGGAGGTGGACGGCAGCCGACTTCGAAACGGTCGTCGCCATGCCCGACTGACATTACCCGGCACCGACACCGTTACTTCCGCCGACGGCATTCGCTGCGATGTCGATGGCAATATTTGGGCTGGTGCCCGCCCCGGCGTGCAAATCATCGCCCCGGATGGCGACACCATCGGCATTATCCGCCTGCCTGAGCTCTGTGCCAATGTGTGCTTCGGGGGTGCCCGGCGCAATCGCCTGTTTATGACGGCAAGCCAATCACTCTATTCGGTGTACGTTGGCGCGCAGGGAGCAGGGATAGCTTAGCCGACCCTATCGCTCCTGCCTGTAAAAGGCTGCCGCGAAAATCGCCACTCTAATTCCCTGGTGGATTCATGCTAGCCAGGCATTCCTGTTCTCTAGAATCGATAGCCCAGGGAAATCATATACACCCAGGGATCAATATCGACACCAACCTTTACCTTGCCTAGTGCGGAATTGAAACTGGCGTCAGTATCAATATCGATATTCCAGACCGAGGCGTTGAGCAACCAGTTGTCGGATAAAATCACGTCTATGCCAGCACGCAGGGAGAGGCCAACCGAGTCATCCAGGTCCAGGCTGCTGGCCGCAAGTTCATTTTTGGCGCTGCTGGATAAGTCTTTACTGAAGAAAGTCGTATAGTTAATCCCAACACCAATGCAGGGCCTTACCGTGGAACTGCTATTGCCGAAGAAATAAAGGGCGCTAACTGTCGGTGGCAATTGTTTCGAGCTGCCGAGATCTGTTGTGGCGAATCCAAACTGGCTAAGGCCGGCGGCCTTGAGATCGTGCTCAAAAGGCGTCGCCGCCAGCACTTCCAGAGCAAGGTTGTCTGACAACATATACACAATGTTCAAGCCTAGCTGTGTGCTGTTGCCAACACCTACCGCAGTAGCTGCAAGCGCGCCCGGTTGCAGTCGTGCTGATAACGCTGCTGCTCTCGTCCGGTGCTACCGTGGCGGCACCAACTCGCAAAATCCAGTCCCCGCTCTCGTGGGCCTGTAAGGCTGCCGGACTAATTAGTATTCCTGTAGCAAACAACGCTGTACGAACAAATGCTGACCTCTTCATAGACTACTCCCGCTGATTATAATTCTGGCGGCCAAGTTAGCTGCTGGGCATTGGCCATCTATTGATACGTATCAACTTCGAAACCAGTACTTCAGGGTATTCCACTAAAACCAGACATAAATCTATGTTTGACAATGCCAGCAAATAAAACCAAGCTCCGACATCTGGTGCCGCATGTTGGACATTGGACTTCCTGCCGGTGGCGAGATGCTGCTGCTGTTTGTCTACTTCTCTGTTGTTTACTGGTTAATTCAGGATTTCGGCGCGCCCGCACAAGCCGGCTTCAGCATTGGCGGGCGCATTATGCAGTCCATCTTTATGCCCACTATGGCGATCGCGTTTGCCGTTGGTCCCATCGTCGGACAAAGCTTCGGCGCCGGGCTTGGTGCCAGGGTGCGCGAGACTTGCCACCGGGGTATGCTTCTCAGCAGCGGTGTAATGTTGCTGGTGACGCTATTGATGCAGTGGCGCCCAGAAGTAATGATCACATTCTTTACCGATGAAGTCGACGTCATTGCCGTCGGCGCCGATTTTCTACAGCTGATCTCACTAAATTTCGTGGCACAGGGTATTGTGTTTACCTGCTCGGGTGCGTTCCAGGGATTGGGCAACACTCGGCCCGCGCTTATAAGTTCTGCAATACGCCTGCTGATTTTTATTCCTATCGTGGTGTACCTCAAATACCAGCCTGATTTTAGTATCAAGCAGGTTTGGTACGTCTCCATCCTGTCGGTAACGGTGCAGGGGGTAGCAAGCTTTCTGTTGCTGCGTCGACAATTCAAGCTCAAGCTGAATATAGAGCCACTGCCAGCTACGCCCGCATAATAGGGCGCATCCCCTCCCTTAAACACTCGCTAAAGCGGTCGCATTAGTGACATCCTCAAAGCCAACTCAACGAGGATAATAATAATGACAAAATCAAAGAATCAGTTCGTCGCCCTGGGTCTGGGCTCCCTGTTGCTTTTCGCTGCTGGACTTGTTTCTGCGCAAGGCTTTCCTAACCCCTATGCCAGCCTCGATTCCTGGGCCAAGTTGCCAGCGGGCCGCACTTTCGGTGCAGTGGGGGATACCGATGTAGATCCAGATGGTGTGCACATGTGGGCCATTATTCGTTGCGATGCCACGGCGCCGGATCGATTCGGTAATGAGTGTGTAGATTCGGATCTGGACTCGATAATCAAGTTTGATGTCGACGGAAATGTCGTTGAAAGCTTTGGCGGTGGCATGTTTATTTGGCCTCACGGTATCGAACTGGATGCAGATGGCAACGTCTGGGTGACTGACGCGGTATCCGACGCCCGCATCCCGGACGGCGATAAGCGCGGTCATCAGGTGGTCAAGTTCAGCCCCACCGGTGACGTGTTAATGGTGCTTGGAACGCCGGGCCAGGCCGGCAGCGCCAACAATCAATGCAACTCGCCTGCAGATATTGTGATTGGTAACAATGGTGACATCTTCGTGGCTGACGGCCACAACAACAACGGCAACAATCGCGTTATGAAATTCAATAGCCGCGGCGAATTCATCACAAGCTGGGGGCATACCGGCTACGGTCCCAGCGAATTTCGAGCACTTCACACGATTGCCAGCGACCAGCGTGGGCGCCTATTCGTGGGCGATCGCTCCAACAATCGCCTGCAGCTGTTCGAGCAGGACGGCACCTTCATCAATCAGTGGACCCAATATGGTCGTCCCAGCGGCATCTTTTTTGACCAGCACGACAATATTTATGTGGCTGATTCCGAATCCGACGATCTCCAGAATCCAGGCTGGGAAATGGGAATTCGCATCGGTGACGCCAATTTGGGTTGGGTGAAGTATTTTATTCAGCTGCCCGGAGGCGACCCACGCTCTACCACAGGCAATGGTGCAGAATTCGTTTCAGTAGATGCAGCTGGCAATATGTTCGGCGGCGAGCCGGCGCCACGCAAGCTGCAGAAATATATTCGGGTTAGACCGTAGCATGCTGTGATTGAGCGATAGGGAAATCGAATTGAGCCAGAACCAGGCGGCGCCCTACAGATGATCCATTGCGAAAACCCTGATATTCGGCAATTCCGGTTCTGGTAAACCCACCTTGGCGGCCAAAATGGCTGACTCAGAGACTCAGAGAGTCTGATACATCTCGACCAGGACGAGCTCGCGTGGTTGCCCACTGCTCCACTCAGGGAGCGCCGATGGACGAATCCCGAGACCAATTCGACTCTTTCCTGCAGAAAACCCAGCTTTAGTGTGAGAAAAATATGGCGTAGTTCACTTGGGTTGCGCTTTGGTTTACAAACCTGAATTTCCCGAGTATCGTGGGCTGCTTGCAAAAAACCAGGACCCATTGGCGAAAATTTTAGGTCGGCGGTCGGTCAATAACGGCTCGCCACTGGGGGACTACGAGCCCCTTTGCTGTGAGCTCCTTGATTCAAAGAATAGTCAAAGGAAAGCAGACCTAAAACCGCCTCTATCAATTTTCCAGCAATTCGATTGCCTTGTTCAATCGAGGCGAGTCTTGTTGAGCCGACACAGTACCCACTAGCCCGATCAGCATCAGGACCGAAGTCAGAGCTGTGATTTTTCCAAGTAGTCTCATCATCATGATTCCTTGCCTGATAGCGACGTTAACCTAATCCTAAGGAGCAACCCATGGCGCCTCGATTAATAGCTCGGGACCCGAGCCAGCCTTGGGAACAAATTTCTGAGTGCGCGCGTACTGGTTGTCACCACCGTATAGATTGCCATCGGAATCGACCGAAATGGTGTGCACTTCTAAGTATCCATCGGGCAATGCCCTTGGTACCAGCCAGGTATATTTAAGATTGCCTTCAAAATCGTAATTAATGAATCTCAATGGTCCAAGATCCGTAATCCAGAAATCATTTTCGTTGACGATGATATCGAGCGGCAAGGTCAGATCACCAATGGCCCTGACGAATTCGAATTCGGCTGGACTATCTGTCGTCCTCCACACATTAACTCTACCTCCTGACCGGTCGAGAACGAAAACCAGGCCATCGGGCCCAATTGCAACCGCGTGAATAGTATTGGTTTGACCTGCCCCGGTACCAAAGCTACCGAACTCGCCGAGATAGTTCATGTCATTATCCATGATCATGACGCGGTTGTTATCCAAACCATCGGCTATCAGGATTCTGCCATCGGGCAGGAACGCCACATCCTGGGGTCTGCCAAAATAGGTCTCGTCATCACCGGAAACCCCTTTCTCGCCGTAGGTGGCCAGCAATTCGCTGCCATCGTTGGCAAACACATAGATCTGGGAAAATGTCTCGTTGATTAGCCAGACTCGACTTTCCGGGTCGTAGGGGCTGATGCGCAGCCGGTGTGGCCCGGGGCCGTCAGAGCCTTCACAAAGATAGTCCCACTGATCCCAAAGCTCCAGCAGTTCACCATCGCCATTGACGGTGTAGAGGCAGTTCTGCCAGGTACGCCTGGTGGTATCCCGCAATGCGTTCAGTCCCATGTAACCTGCAAATCCTGGAAAATCATCGGGGATGGGATAAGGTAGGACTGTCTCGCCGCGCTGGCCGATGAAGATACGGTCAGGTGACTCGGCAAAGATGCCGGAATTGCCTCCAAAGGCGAAACCACGCTCTGCAAACGGCTGGTGCCAGCCCGAAATAACGTCATAGGGACTCTCGCCGATTGGACCACGGGCGTTGCCCTGCTGTGCCACGGTGGCGCCGGCAGCAAGGAACGCTAGCAGAAATACGGCTAGCTGGTTGAATTTATGCATGTTCAAATGACCTCTGGTTAGTAGTAGTACTGGTACAGATAGATCTGTGTATTGCCGAATCGGCAGAGCCGACTATTATTCTACAGCCTATCACGACAAATAAATGGTGAAAGATACAAGCAGGTAAAGAAAAATCGCAGTTGTTGCAGCCAGTGCCGGCATAATTTCATGCCCCAAAGCAAAGCACTGTCAGCAGAACAATTACGGCACGATCGGGATTTTAGTCAGTGCTCGCGAATGGGAGCAGCTTGAATCCGGGCAATAAGCGTCTGAGCGCGTGCTGAGCCTTAGGACTTTCGCTGTATTCTGCGCGCATGCAGCGCCGGTTCGGTGTAGCCATTTGGCTGTTCGGTGCCTAGAAACACCAGATCACACGCCGCCTGGAAGGCAATAGAATTCTCCAGGTCTGCCAGCATCGGCTGATAGAGAGGATCGCCCTGATTCTGTTGATCAACCACGCCAGCCATACGCTGCATTGTCTCCATCACCTGGTCCCGAGTGCAGACACCGTGTAGCAACCAGTTGGCGATATGCTGACTCGATATTCTCAATGTGGCCCGGTCTTCCATCAAACCAATGTTGTGTATGTCCGGCACCTTCGAACAACCCACACCCTGATCGATCCAGCGCACGACATAACCAAGAATGCTCTGTGCATTGTTATCAAGTTCTTCCTGAACCTTTTCCGGCTGCAACTGCGAGGGATCGGCCAACAGTGGCAGCGTCAGAATATCGGCCAGCAGCGCCGGCGATCGCGCCTTGATCTGCTGCTGTCGATCCTGCACCTTCACCTGGTGATAATGCATGGCGTGAAGCACCGCCGCCGTGGGTGAGGGCACCCAGGCTGTATTCGCTCCCGCCTGTGGATGGCCGATCTTTTCTTCCAGCATCCGCGCCATTAAATCCGGCATCGCCCACATGCCCTTGCCTATCTGAGCCCTGCCCTGCAAGCCACAGCGCAGCCCGACATCTACGTTGTGGTCTTCATACGCCTTGATCCACCGTGTAGCCTTCATTTCCGTCTTGGGAATCATGGCTCCGGCCTTCATGCTGGTGTGAATTTCATCGCCAGTACGATCGAGAAACCCGGTGTTGATAAAGACAACTCTGTCGCGGGCAGCACGGATGCATTCTTTTAGATTAATGGTAGTGCGTCGCTCCTCGTCCATGATTCCAACTTTAATGGTATTACCAGTCAGCCCCAGTAATTCTTCAACCCGCCCAAATAATTCACAGCAGAAGCGAACCTCATTCGGGCCGTGCATCTTCGGTTTAACAATATAGATGCTGCCGCAGCGTGAGTTCGCCAGCCGATTCTTGTTGCGTACGTCGATGCAGCCTACCGCACTGGTGATCACCGCGTCCATGAGACCTTCATAGACTTCCTCACCATCGCCATCGAGGATGGCGTTGTTGCGCATCAGGTGACCAACATTGCGCACCAGCAACAGACTGCGGCCTGGCAGTTGTAGTGTGCCGCCATTCGGCAATTCGAATTCCCTGTCGGGATTCAAGGTGCGGATAAGCGAATTTCCATCTTTGACAAATGTTTCACTAAGATCACCGCTAATCAATCCCAGCCAATTTCTATACACTACCACCTTGTCTTCGGCGTCTACTGCTGCGACGGAGTCCTCGCAATCCTGAATCGTAGTGACTGCCGCTTCCAATACCACATCCTTGACACCGGCCTTGTCGGTCTGGCCTATCGCCGAATCGGCATCAAGCTGAATTTCGATGTGAAGATCATTGTTCTGTAGGAGCACTGCAGTGGGTGCAGTGGCAATTCCCGTAAAACCCTGTAACTGTGAAGTGTCTGCCAGCGTGGTGAGACCGTCAGCTGTTTCAATTTTTAGCTGACCGTCGATGACCGCATAGCTCGTGGCATCGGCGTGGCTGCCCACCAATAAGGGGCAAGCCTGATCCAGAAAGCGCCGCGCATAGGCTATAACCTTGTCGCCCCGAAGGGGGTTATATCCCCCCGCCCGTTCCGCGCCCCCGTCATCGGATATAACATCGGTGCCGTAGAGCGCATCGTACAGACTGCCCCAGCGGGCATTGGCAGCATTGAGAGCGAAGCGGGCATTATTAACCGGCACCACCAATTGCGGACCCGCTATCCGGGCCATTTCATCATCTACATTCTCTGTGCCTATGGTAAAATCGGCGCCCGGCTCATGCAGATAAGCGATTTCTCTGAGAAACTGCTCATAAGCCAGGGGATCATGCTGCGTGGTGCTTTGCTGTGTATGCCAGACGTCAATCTTCGCCTGCATCTCATCGCGAATTTCGAGGAGCTGACGATTGCGTGGAGTAAAGTCGCCAAGCAGTGACTCAAAGCCGGACCAGAACGTACCTGGCTCCAGCTCGATCTTTGGCAGCAGTTCCTCGTTGAGGAAATCGGCCAGCGGGGCAGCGACCTGCAGCCCGCCTAATTGAATGTACTTGGTCATACGCAGAGAGTAGCGTGATTAAAGCTGGATGACCAATGTAATTAGTTGTTAATCGAGCCTGGCGTGTGGGGTCCCGCGCTAGGCGTTTTCATCAGTTCCAGAGGCACTGGATGCCTCTGCGTCTTTACCGTTTTCATGGGCAGCAACGTCTCCCATTCGGTCGACAGAGACGTGCATCCGACCCAGGGTTGCGAGAAAGCGACTATCGTCTTCGCTGCCTTCGTCCCTACCCAGCGCGGAGGAATTAAGCTCTCGCATTAAATCAATAATGTTCTCACCCTCATCACGCAGGTCGGTGAAGCGACGCTCCTCCGGCAGCACCTTGGTGGACATACCCCATACGCCGGCTTCCAGCAATAAGACACCAAGCAACACCAATGGCATCTGTGCCGATATGCTCAGCGATGCACCGAGTAGCACGGTAATAAAAATTAGAGCTATGCCCGATCCTGTAAACAGGATATCGATGAGCCGACGTAGTTTCCGTTTCAAGAGCAGCCTCCAGAGGTGTAGAACCGACCATTAGGGCGCGATGCTAACCGTGCAAGTAATTGTTGTACAGTTGATTGTATGGAAATTGCCAGCTCAGTCACAGCTTCCCCAATATCCTCTGGCAAGCTTCTTAATCCGTAATCTCGATGTGCAGCTCAGCGCTAAACAACAGCGATCTATCGAGATCTCGGCGCGCCCAATCCAGCAGTGTGGTCATATCCTAAGCGACCATGCCTTGATGCTGCACGACGTCATTTACAACTACTGTTATCGCCCGATTGAAATCAAGCTCCTCTGGGTTTAACAACAGAGTGAATGCAGCAACGGCATTTGCCTGCACCGTAATTCTGTTGTCTTGCCGGCTCACCTGCAGTATTCCGGGACTATTATCGGCGGCCAGCTGGTCAATGCGTATCCACAAATTACGGTTGTAGCGATCGGTTCGATCTGCAACCCATTGCACGCTCTCTGGCAAGGGATCGCGGGGATTATCCAGCTTGAATTGCTCGATCATGGGGGCTTCGTCTGGCAGCCAGCGGGTATTGTGCCCCCCATTCTCTATCGCTGTGAAGACATAATCGACACCGGTTTCCTCGAACATGTCTATATAGGGACGCACAGATGAAACCGGGTAGAGCGGGTCGTCTTCTCCATTTACTATATACAGAGGACGATTCATCAAGTTCTCAAAATAGAGTTGGTAACCGCCGCCGCTCCGGGCATTGCGCAGGACCCCGGGGTGGCCTATATAGGGCAGGAAAGCGGCCCACTGTGTGGGCTGCTTGAAGGCGAAAAAATAGACACCGGTGCCACCATCTGAGACCCCCGTCAGTGTCACCCGATTGTCGTCTATGTTGTAGGACTGTTTTAGCGTCTTGAGGATAGCAGGAAGACTCTCGGCCTGGTTCTGATGCCACCAGAAGGCGTCGTAGCCGCGACGCCACCAGTCGCCTCCAGCCTCCCATGGCGGTCTGCTGACACCGCCGTGCAACATGAATTCAAGCGGATAGATAATCGCGGGATCATAATTGTCCGGGATCAGATACACATAGGGAAAACGCGTGCCATCGTCGGCTACTCTCGCGTCCTCGCGTTGACCCCTGCCAACCGCTGCAGAATAGACAGGTCCGTCCCGCAACCACTGGTACAAAGTCGCTATATCCGGGGCCGCGTCAAGCAACTGCTGCTGACTACTTTGCTGCTCTTGCAGCGTACGCGCTGACCAAAAGTCGCTGACCAGTGCTTTGCCCGCATGCTGATCGCTGGTAATACCCTCTGCCGCCAGCGCCGAACACGGCAACGCAATCGCAAGACTCATGCACGCAAGCAGTCGATTCAAATTTTTCATAGACATAAGCTTCCTGTAGCTGTAAGGGCCGGGGTTAGAGTTCTCCCCCCAGCTCCGTGTAGACCGCCCGCAGGAATCTGTCCGGCCTGCCCAGTGCTGCGAGGGTGCCTTCCAGGTAGTAAACGCTACCGGCTACGTGGTGGGGAATTATTTCGACGGCGCTGAAGTCCTGTTGCGTACTGCCGTGAACCGAAAACATTAATGCAATCAACAAGGCGGCTGTTGTTATTCCAATGCCTTGCAATCTGGCCATGCTGGAATCCTCTTTCTTTGTGAACACCTTGCCGATAGGAGCATAAGAGCCCTGTTGCCGAAAGCCCAATGGCTCAACTCCCGGTGGCGGGATAATCTGCGTATTTCCAAGCTTGAAAAAATAGCTCAAAGTGCTGTGCAAAGAGCATGGCTCTGGCAAGCGCATACAACAGGTAACCAGCCTTGCACTCGCATGTTATCCTTCTCTGTGGCGTATCAATATACTATGGCTGGCTCTTACCTGATATTCGTGCATCGATAATATGAGCATTCCTAGACTAAAGGCTCTCTGCAAGCAAATACGACACGGCGAATCGATTCGACGCCGACTCGTGGCGATATCCGTGCTGGCCCTGTCCATCCTGCACCATGCACCGCTGTTAGCGGCGGAGGAATTGCCCGTACTCGATCTGAATAATCCACTGCGACTGGATTTCTCCGGGTCCTGGGAGAAGGATTTTCGCCGCAGCGATAATTGGGAAGAAGAGTTAAACCGACTCTTCAGGCTCCAACAGAATTCGTCTAATCGGGACAGAAGCACGGCTTCCGGCCGTCGGGGCAACAGTGGCCCCAGGGTTAGTCTGGGCAATATGAATTTAAATCGACGCCGTGGACGTGGCGCCAACATCGTCGATCTGGCGAGATTGGCGGAATACATCAGCCGCCAGTCCACCATCACCATCAGGCAAGACCGGGAAGAAGTCAGGATCGAGCGCGACGGCGACGCCGACCTGGTGTGTGGCCTGGGTGATGGCACTATGAATCCTTATACCGGCAGGTTCGGTGTTGAGTTGTGTGGCTGGGACCGGCAGCAGCTGGTATTTGAAATCACCCTGCCCGACGACCTGATTGTCATGCAACGCTTCATCGTCGCGTCTAATTCCCGCTCGCTACGAATGGTTACCAGCATCATTAGCAAGGGATCAAACTCATTCAGCCTGATTACTATATTCAATAGCTACGATGCACCTGCACAAGAGTTTGACTGTGTGCAGACGCTGAGTAGGGGACGAGTATGCAGTCAAAACTCATCTCTGTAATGAAGCTGTCGGCCGTGCCCAGAGCAATTTCCGGGGCTCGCAATATCACCGTGCGCCTGCTGCTGCCTCTGCTTATCTCCGCCTGCAGTGCATTCGCGCCACCGGCGCCAGCTCCAGCTCCAGCTCCAGCTCCAGTGCGGATCCCTGCACCTGCCGTTGGCGAGGTCAATCTCATTCGCAGTCCAGTCGAGTTGGCTCAGTACCAGTTGCTCGATATTGGTATTGTGATTTTTGACAACCTGCCAGATCAGTTCGCCCTGCAAAGACCGCCTGAAATCAATGCCGCCGCGTTCACCGAAATCAGGCAGAACGAGACCCAATACCTTCCCTACGTCTTGCGGAATACGCTTATCGATTCCAATCATTGGGGTGCGGTCCGGGTGCTGCCGGAGAACGACCCCTCGGTTGACCTGATCATCAACGGTACAATTGTGGTATCCGATGGCCTGGCCCTGGAAATTCAAATTACAGCAGTGGATAGCACTGGACTGCAGTGGCTGAATAAAACCTACGCAGACATTAGCTATTCTGCAGACTTTCCTGTGTCATCTCGATACACAGCAAGCAATCGCTTCGACCCGGCGAAGTTCGTCGATCCATTTCAGGATCTCTATGATCAAATTAACAACGATTTGTTATCGATGCGGAACTCTCTTGGCGAGAAGCAATTAGTCGATCTACGCCAGGTCTCGCAAATGGTCTATGCCAGTGATCTGGCGCCAGAATCATTTGGGCATACCCTGTCTGAGAACCCTGCAGGATTTCTAAGTGTTTCCACTTTATTGGCGGATGATGACCCAATGATGCGCAGAATGTTCGACATGCGACTACGCCATCATACCTTTATCGATACCGTCGACCAGTATTACGCGGCCTTGTTTGATGAAATGCGGCCTGTCTATGCCACCTGGAGACACTATTCACACGACCAGCTGTTAGAAGATAAAGCCGCTGAACGGAACATCTATGAGGGCGATGTTTACGGTAACGCCGGTAGGTTTTTAACCCTAAGCCAACGTTACGACCGTTACCGCTGGGCCAAGATTTATGAGCTGGAATTTGCCGACCTGGCTACCGGTTTTAACAATGAAATTGCGCCGGCAATTCTGGAACTGAATCGTAATGTGCACGGGCTCGATGGCACCATGTCCGATCAGTACGCGCAGTGGAAGAAGATATTGCGCTCTCTCTTCGCACTGGAAGTCGAACAGGCAGGAAGCCGCTGACAGGCCCGGCGTCGAAAAGTGTTTTGATTTTCGGCAGGAAAGGTTTAGGCTACCTTGATTAGCCCGCTAAGCGTTACTTTGACCAAGCTGGTAGCGCTTCGATAAAAATAAGAATTGGAGAAATCATATGTCAGAAGAAGCGCTTACAACGGGCTCAAAACGACGCAATATTATCGTCGCAGCGATTGCTGCGGTCGCTGTCGTCGCCGCTGTCGGGTTCTACATCTACTCATCCGTATGTCCCTGCGAGCGTACACCGGGTGGATTCTTATTGGGCGAGCGCTCCGAACAAGCCATTTCCGACTGGTCCTTTGTCAACGACGTGCCGTTGTGCCAGATACAAGTTTGGGCGGGGATCAGACCCCACTCCGTTAATCTCAATTGCATGGCCACGGCAGAGGGCAAGCTATATCTGAGCTGTTCCTTCTGCGATAGTAAGTACTGGGCCAGCAAGGTTGGAACCGATGAAAATGGGCGGATAAAACTCAACGGTATCGTCTACCCCGTCGTCTTTAACCGGGTAATGGATCCCGACGAACTGGACCGAGCCTGGGCGGCAAGGGCAGCTAAGCTGCAGGTGCATGGCGGCCCGGGTAATCCTGCACCACCACCCGATGCACAGCGCGCAGATCGCTGGTGGAGTTTTAACCTGGTATCGGCGATTTAGTTATTCCGGCGCCAAAGCACGTGAGTTTTACGGTAAGTAGACAGAAACCATAGAGAAGGAGCAATAAAGTGAAATATCGGTCTACTACATTCGAATTCCATGCACTGGCTGCCACGGCATTCTTCGTTGCGGCTCTATTTCTGAATCCAGCACTCGCTGCGGAGTCAAGTTGGGTCGACCTGGCAGTGCATAATTTTGGTGCCCCCATCAATACTCTGTGGGCAGAAGGCGAGTTGTCCTTTGCCGCCGATGGCACCATGGTGTTTTGCAGCGCCAGGGAGGATATGGCAGTGGCACCGGGAGATCCGAAGGATCTGTACATAGCCAACTTTAATGCGTCCACTGGCAGCTGGGATACGCCGGTAAATATGGGCATTCCGATCAATGCGGCACCCGCCACCGATGTCGGGCCATTGCGACTGGGCGATGACCGCGAGCCCTGGTTTACTGCCGATGGCAATACGATTTACTTCAAGTCAGACCGACTCGCCACCACCAGTCCACGCAATAACAACGACCTTTTTGTCACCCACAAGGTGAATGGAAGCTGGACTGAGCCCGAGCTCATCGGTTTCCCCATCAGCACCGCAGCTGGCGATGAACACTGCCCTGCCATATTGAACGACGGCGAGACCCTGTGTTTCGCATCAAGACGTGAAGGCGGCTACGGGGGGTCCGATATTTATTGTTCCAACCAGGACGCTAACGGCAATTGGATGGAGCCGATCAACCAGGGACCGAACATCAATACCGCTGCCGAAGAGTTTCACTTCACCCAGGATGCCGACGGCATGGTGTATTTCACCTCCAATCGACCCGGGGGTTACGGTGGCATGGATATATGGGGGGCGATGCAACTGGCCGCCAATAGCTGGGGAGAAGCGAGGAATCTCGGACCCCAGGTGAATACGGCAGCGGCTGATATGTGTCCGGCACTGCCCCCAGGCGAAGACACTTTTTCCTGGTTTTCTACCCGCTCGGATAACAACCTGGGTGCCATCGATATCTTCTGGACCAACAAGCTAAACACAAATCCCTAAGCAGGGTTTGGTAAAATAGAAAAGGCATCTCGAAAGAGATGCCTTGGGTAACTCGGGCTCGTTTACTACTTAGCTCGCAAGCGCCAATTCCAGAGGTCGAGTTTGTTCCAGTACATTGCTGACTAGCTCTTCCAGCATATTCTCATCTGTACTTTGCAACTCGACAAACTGACAGCCCAGTGTGGAGGTGCCGGATTCCTCATCAAAATTCATGACCATCAATTCGGCTCCAGTTTGCAGAACGGTGTTGTTCGGCAACTTGATTGTACAAGTTTCAAGCTCTCTAAAATTATTAAACTTTTTTGCCAGATTTTGGTTTATCCTGAATTTTGCTCCTGAAGCCGAAATGTCTACTACGTTTCCATCAATCCGCTCACCCGTGGACGAGTAAAGCGCTACCGGAACTTCCTCAGATAGGGACTTCAGATCGGCACGCACACTCTTGCGCAATTGAATGCAGCGAATTGTGTAAGGAAGTTCTATCGTATATCTATATCGTAAGGAGCTACGGGAAGGAGGCTCTGCGTCGGTTTTCTCAGCGATTCGTGATTTGAAAATTATAGAAATCCCACCACACTGAGCGCGAAATATCATTAAAGCTTTAGGATTTTTCGCCAGGTTTACTTCCTCGCTGTCCACATCCAATGTGCCTGCCTCGACATTCACCGCAAGCAACTTGATTGAGTGAGAGGCAACGTTACTCTTTACTACTGACATATAGGAAAACCGGTATTCCTGCTCTATTGCCATGTTAAGGAGTTGGATAATTTCTGGCCTGTGTGTAACGTTGCCGTCAGCTAGGTTTAGAGCGTTCATTTCAGTATTCCCCGAGCCTTACTATTATTAGTGCTGCTTTTTTGATAAGTGCGTATAGGATGTTCAGGATACTGATATTCGGGCTAATTTTTGTGGTGTGAATCACAGAAATGGAATGTAAGTACAAAAAAAAGCGTGAGAATCACCAACTCTCACGCTTTTTTCCTATCCAGGGCACCTCTGAACAAGCTGGGGCACCTCTGAAAAAAGTAGCTTATGCCAGCGCCAAATCAAACAGATTCAACAATCGGCCCCAGGCGCGTTCTGCCTGTGCCTCGTGGTATACCTGCGAATCCGGTGGGCACCAGCCGTGCAGGGTGCCTCCATACACCTCAATCTCTGCCGAAATTCCTGCTGCGGCATAGCCTTCTCGCAAGGTGACCTTTGCGTCTGGATCACTTTCGTCATCATTGGCGGCAACACAGTGCAGCATCGACGCTCTCATCTCGGGAATTAGTAGATGCGGGCTATTGTCCGCATCCGTGGCCAGGCCACCACCGTGGAAGGTCGCTCCGGCACCTATGCGGCGCGGTACTGCCGCCATGGTACGCATGACCATGGGCCCACCCATACAGTAGCCGGTGGTGCCAATCTGACGACTGCTATCTACCGCCCCCTGTTGGTCCAGCCAGCTCACCATGGCCAGGGCATCGGTAAAATGAGTCTCTTCATTCAAATTGCGAGCCATAGGCAGCACATGATCGCGAACTGCAGGTGTGCCAAAACTGTCGCCCTCTTCGACTACGGGCGCGCGGGCATCGCGATAGAAGGGGTTCACCACCAGAACCGAATAGCCTGACTGCGCCAGGCGCTTGCCCATGGCCCGGAACGCCGGTCGCAGACCAAGAATATCTGGCCAAATGATAACCGCAGCGTGATTGCCGCTGGCGGGGTGTACGAAGTAGCAATCCGCCACGCCATCGGCGGTTGACACTTCCACATCGGTTTCTGTCACCGACTGGGCATTGGCAACCGGCGGCAGCAATACTGCCAGGCCGACACCAGCAGTCAGCTTGTTGAATTTTCGGCGCGACATGCCGCCAGATTGTTTCAGGAAATTTTCTACATCTCTTTGAGTATCTTCATCGCACATGGTTTGTTCCTCTTATTTTTTCCGCGGGAGGCCCTGCAGGTGGTCAAACGCTTATCACGGCCCATATTTTTAGTTTCACACCTCAGGAATATGAGAGTATTGGGGACAGGGACAAAAAACAATACCATTTTGTCAGCCTGACGACTGCTAACAGCACCTGATCTCAAACCACAACGATAATCGACGGGAATTGCCATGCTCTATAGCTCAAGACGCCAGTTTATACAATCGCTGCTGGGAGCGGCGACCTTCTCTGTTGCCAGGCTGAGCCTAGCCCAGCAGGTCCAGGTTCGAACTGTCGCCGGCACTGGGGTAGCGGGTTATGAGACTGAAGGTTCCGCCGGGCTACTCGCCACAGCGAGCCGCGTTAATAACCCCTACGGTGTGGTCATTGGGCCGGACGCTGGCCTTTATTTCTGCGAAGTTAACTCCGGCCGCATTCGGCGCCTGGATCTGAACTCCCGGCGGCTCACTACCATCGCGGGCAATGGTGAAAGCGCCTACAGTGGTGACGCCGGTCTCGCCTTACAGGCGTCGTTCTCGGCGCCCCATGAAATTCGCTTCGATGCCAATGGCCACTTATTCGTGGTGGCAAGAGACTCTCACACAATCCGCCGCATCGACGCCGATAGCGGATTAGTGTCAACCATAGCCGGAACCGGCGTTGCCGGTTATTCCGGAGATGGTGGACCCGCCAGCACAGCCCAGCTCAGACAACCACACAGTATCGCCTTCGATGCGCGCGGCAATCTATTGATCTGCGATATAGGCAATAGCCGCGTGCGGATTATCGACATGCAATCGGGCCTTATCAGCACCCTCTCCGGCACCGGTGAACGCATTGCTACTCCTGATAGCGGTCCTTTATCGGGCACGCCGTTGCTAGGACCACGGTCGCTGTGCACAGACCCCGGGGGCAATGCCTATCTGGTGCTGAGGGAGGGCAATGCAGTCTACCGACTCGACATCGAAGGCAACCGTCTGCAGCGCATAGCTGGTACCGGTGCAAAAGGCCATAGCGGCGATGGCGGTGCGGCCCTGGACGCCACTTTCAACGGCCCCAAGGGCATCGCCTATTCCGCGGACGACCATAGTCTGTACATCGTCGACACCGAGAATCATGTAATTCGTCGAATGGCCCTGAACAGCGGAATTATCGAAACCGTATTGGGTAGCGGCGAACGTGGTGATGGGCCCGATGGCAATCCCCTGGCTTGCAAACTAAATCGACCCCACGGTGTCGAGGTGTATGCTGGCATCGTCTATGTGAGCGATAGTGAGAGCCACCGCATACGAGCGATTACCGGATTGCTTGGGCAGCTCTGAGAAAACCTGGTAACGGCCTGCGCAGGTGCTTCAATCTTAGCCACCGCAATCTGGGCGTTGGTCGGAAATATGAAACTTAATCATAGTCATCAAAGACTTTAGGAATTAGCTAATGAGTGAACAACGCATCAAGGAACTGCTGGAAGAATTATTGGAAGAACTACAGCAGCTCGAGGGAGTCGATGAGGAACTGATAGCGACAGTCAGGGAACTGGAGTCGGGCGTCGGTGATCTGGTGAATCCGGCGATTGACAGCAGCGATAGCACGGTGCTGGACGATGCTATCGCGCTGGAAGCGGTATTCGCGGCCTCGCACCCGGTTGCCGAAAAAATTATTCGAGAGCCCATCAACAGCCTTAGCAGAATTGGCATATAGGTCTCTGCTTGCCAGCTCTAGCAGGTTGTTGAAAAGCTCTCAGGCGAGTGCGAGACAAGGCAAAATATGGCGAAAAAGCAGAGTTTACACGTCGTAAATGAGCATTTTGAGCCAGGTTTTAACGCGGTATCGTGCCGGCTGAGAGTTTTTCAACAGCCTGCTAGGGCACCTCTGAATAACGCGGAGTGACTATGAAAAGAATATTGAAATGGGCAGGCATTGTCCTCGCTGTGCTGACGCTGACAATTGTGCTGTTCCTGGTAAGCGCACGCTTTCACGATGGGCCGTTGGCAATAGTAGCCGGTGGCCCATTCAAGACCGGAGAGCTGACTCCGGCCCCTGCCGATTGGAGTTTCCTCACCGATCGCTCGACTCTGGAGTTTCAAACCATGGTCCCTGCACAGTCTCGAACCGTGTGGCTGGCCGTGCATGAGCAGCGCCTGTTTCTCGTCAGCGGCTATATGACCACGGGCTACGGCGCGATCTGGAAGCAATGGCCGCACTATCTGGAGAACGACGATCGGATAATTCTTAGAATTGACGGCAAGCTCTATGAGCAGCGGCTTCAAAGAATCATGACCGGCACCGAAGTCATTCCTGTGCTGACTGAGTTCGCTCGCAAATACGGTGCCGGTGGCGCCGCCAGCAACGAATCGGTCAGCAACGGCTATACCTGGATGTATGAAGTTGTAACCAGGATTTAAGTTGGTGGGAGCGATATGAGTCTACTTAGAATTTTAGCGTCGGTGGCAGCGTCGACAAAATCTATTTCGATGCCGTTGTTCAACATCGGCGCGGCCTGCCCTGTTAATTAGCAGCAGGCTTCACAAACTGACCCGTAGCCTCGCGCAAACCCGGAGAAACTACGGTTTTACTCGAATACCCCTGAGTTGCCGCGGGCAATATTCATTAACACAGCTTTAAAGCCAGGCAGCAGATAGCCCTCTTCGATCAAGCCGTCTGTAGCGGCTTCATACTTGTCCAGGTAATCATCGAACGACGAATACAGGCCAGCAATCGAGTTGCGCGGGTCACGCGACTGTACCGCTACCGCCGTGTTGGCCGGAAAAGGGATATAGCCGCCGGCCAGACGCGCCAGTGATTTTTCGGCGCCGGTAGATGCTGCACGCAGATTCCAGGGTACAAATGTGGCGAGTGGCACCTGGGTGAGCGGCGGCAGCACGGTGCTGCTGGCAAAGTCATTATTATCCGTGTTCACGGCGGGCACCAGGGCACGGTAGTGTTGGGTAGAACTCAGAGGGTGTTTGTCGACAATGCGCTGCTCCAACCACCGCTCGCCATAATCCACATAACTGGGCGCGTAGTTTGCCGCGGGATGGTTGATGCCGTACAGGCGGTTCCAGGCGTCACGGTTTATGCCCCTGTCGGTGTGAGTCGGCACCAGGGTGCCATCGGCTATTTTTGGATAACGCGACGGCGGCGGCTCGGCGTCGAAAGCCACCCAGTTATACATAGCTACCAACAACGAGTCTGCAAACGGCGACCACATGTTCGGATTCCGGGGCAGCTGGGTGGTAGTGGCCGCTGTTGCCACACCACTGCCGGAGCCGTGTTGCGAACCGCCAATGGTATAGAACCGCACTTCTGCCGGTAGCACCGCGTCTGCCGTGCCCTCGGGGTTGGTGTGGGGAAGCGAGCCTGCTCGCACCCAGTACTCGTTGGAAGTCTGAATATGCATCAACTTGGGCACCGTGTTCGACGCCCGCGCCTTTCTTAACACACCATCGGTGCGCCCGGTAAAGGGGTCGGTACTGTCACCGTAGGTGAAGGGAAACAGGTCATTGGGGTACAGGTGATTCGAATGCTGACCGTTGGTGCGCGTGGGCATGGCAAAGCGGTTGTTGAACATGCCATAGCCACTGCCGGCGATAACCGGAATGACGCCATCGAAAACTATCCTGCCCTCAAGATCGGCATTAAAACCGTCGTACATAAACTGACGCAACAGGCGACCGCTTTGGGAATTGCCCCAGGCTACGGTGTTGTCAATTGTGGGCAAATTCAGCTGCTCCAGCTCGCCACTGGCAGCGCCGCCGTGGCGGATCAGAGCCACCATATCGCGAATGCCCGCCATCCCGGCTCCTGCCAGCACCGGATTCTTCGCCTCGTAGATGAGCTCATACAAATAGCCGGGCTGAAACCCTCCCTGCAGATTAAGACTAACAATCGGCTGATTGCTGTCTTTCTCACGCTGCACGTTCAGCTCAAATTGAGACCTCTCCACCGGCACTCTTGGATCGCTCTGGTACAGTCGTCGGCTCAGGCTCGCATTTCGCAGTCCCGCTGCCGTTGGCTCATAGGCCAGGTGGCCGCCACCGGCAATATTCACATCGTTGGACTGCTCGCCAACGCTGACTTCATAGCGTAGGTTGCCAGTAATGGGCTGACTCTCAGACCCCACAATCGGTGCGTGCAGCCGCAAACGCCCGTCCCGCGGCGACAATTCATTAATCCAGCCTGTCGCTAAGTAAGTAAACCCCTTCTCGCTAAGCGGGTGGGTCAGTGACCTTTCTGGTGGAAAGGAACTGCCCCCTCGGTTGTTGACGTTATAAAGTAAGCCACCGTTGGCTATTGCAGACGATGGCACCAACAGCTTGAAGTCGGCGGACAATTCCACCATACCGGCAGCATTCACCGGCGCCTGGCTAATATCAGTAATGGCAGCATTGGCTGGATCATCGGGGTCGAGGGTGAAGTACAGTACGCCGTTGATGGCTTCGTAACTGAATTCGACTGCCACATCTGACAAGGTTTCCCGGCTGCTGACTTCGATACGGCTCAGGTCTGCAAACACGGACCCGGCAGAGGCCAGAACAACAATGGAGAGGCAGGACTGAAGCAATTTAGAGTGTTTCATAGCGATACCCAATTAATTTTCTTTGTATTCTTAAAATCACACGGTTAACGAGAGACACCGAGTTTTTAACATTTCAACGCCAGAGTCAACGTCTTGCGTCCCGTGTTTACTCTACGGTCCCGATGACTCTGGTCGCGGCGTCCAGCCGCCGCTGCCTGAGCGCCGGCATCAGCGCTGTCAACACCGAACCAATGACCAGTAGCAGCGCGCCACTGATGGCAAGAACACCCAGGCGATCCGAGAATTCATAGTCTGGAACGAAGAACACCACCAGCTTCAATGAGCTAATGGTGAACAATGGCGCCAGCGCCAGGGTTGCGCTCACTTTGGAGGCGTCCCAGAGATTCATCGCTTCGGCAAAACAGCCATAGGCAATCAAGGTGTTGGCACAGCAAAATAGCAATAGCCCTAGTTGGAACTGGTTCAATTGCAAGAGACTGCCTGGAGTAATCAAAGGCAGCAATACCAGGACGGAAAACAGGTAGATCAGAAATAGAATCTGTACCGAAGCAAAGCTGGCCAGCAACTTCTTTTGTAACAAGGCATAGGCCGTCCAGGTAATTGCGGCTATTACAACGATCATTACGCCCAGGGTTTCCTCGTTATCGAAGTTGCTTAGCTCGAGCAAGCGATCGTTGAAGAATAACAACAGGCCTATGACGATCAACACTGTGCCGAGCTTTTGAATGCCGATAAAGGCTTCCTTATAGACCACTACTCCACCGAGAATAAGAAACAGAGTTGTCAGCTGAATTACCGCCTCGCTGGTTTCGCCGTTGACGAAATTAAGACTATAAGAGAAGAGAAAATAATTGCTGCACAAGCACACTGCGGCAATTAACAGGGACCAGCGAATACCGCGGCTGACTTGCATGGGCGCAGGCAATTTTCGCCTGTACATGAGCCAGCCAAACAACACGATGCTGGCGACCAGGAATCGATACCAGACTATCGTTGTCGCATCCATCCCTGCCAGCAATTCCTTTACTGCAACTGGAAGCACACCCCAGAGCACGGCGGCGACCAGGGACAGGAGAAAACCTGCAACATGATTCTGAGCTGGACTATGCATGCATCAACTTATGCTGAAGTAAGGAGGTTGATAGGAATTTCTCAGCAGGCAGGGTCAACAAAAATGACTGCTTAATGCGATATCGTATTTAAGGAAGCTCTGATTAATGAATCAGCGCTTCCTTAAAGCTACAACCCGGAATTCTGATAATAAACCACATTGCGCGTACCGGAACCTATTCCGACAATATCCATATAGCCATCACCATTCATATCTTCGATGGCCAGACCCGACACCCCAATGCCCCCAATATCCAGATCGATACGACGCCAACCCGCGCCGTCGTCGCGGCGCTGATAAATAGCTAACTGGTAGTGCTGGGATCGACCACCGACAATTATTTCGTCGGCACCATCGTTGTTTAAATCGGCCATAAGCAAGCCATGCCCGTTGACAAATTCAGTTTCGATTACAACTCGATCCCACAGTTGATTCGGATCTGTCGCCTGTGTGTACACCACCACTTCATTGCCGTGCCAGGGCTCAACAGTGGCGACGATGCGGCTACCATCTGCCAGTTTTCCAACATCTATTTCACTGGAGCCGATGGCGGGTCGGTCTGCGTCCTGTTTGCCAGCAGCTATTTGCGTCCTGGCTACGGCCTGACTTTTCGTTGCCAATTGGAACAGGTGCACTCCGAAGAAACTGGCGGCAAGAATGTCATCCCTGCCATCCCCATCCCAATCCATGATCTTCAAACCATGTGATAGCTGCAATGATTGATCCAATACAACCCCGGTCCAACTCTCCGCCGTCAGATCGTCGGGCACCGAATACGCCTTCAGTTGCAAGTCTACGTCATACTTTGGTGACGTCGCGCCTATGCCGATGATTGGCAGATTCACCAACTCCAACTTGCCGTCGCCATTTATATCTCCCCATTTGATACGGTGAGTAGTAGGCACAGCATCGATATAGTGCATCTCCCACTCTTGATTGCTGGTGGGGTTACCCGGATTCTCCAGCCAGTGCAACAGACCACCCTCGGTGGAAGCACCCAGATTAAAGGCACTGGCGAGAACCATATCAACATCACCATCACCATCGATATCATGTGGGGCGGCGTCAATGTTACCCTGTGCAACGGTGCTGATAGTGTACTTGTCCCAAGTTGGATTTTTGTACCAGACGAATTGAGCCGGGTTGGTTGCCAGCGCGATGATGTCGTTGAGGCCATCTCCATCCACATCCGCCACTTCGACTCCATAGCCACCGCGCATCTCATCATCGAGCGTGACTTTGTCAAAATTCACGAAACCACGTTGAGCGTCCACGACCTGGCAGGCTGTCAACAGGCCAGCAAACAGCAGCAGAAATTTCAATTTGAGGATGAGCATTACTCGATTGGTTTTTCTCATTACTATCACCTCGGGACTGCTGTGCGAATGTTTATAGCAGGCAAACTAAAGCTAATAGCAGGTGAAAGCAAATTCTTTTACGACTCTGGCCGCAGCAGTCAGTGCTCGAGCCTGAGCACGAGAGCACTGCGTCTGCATGCTTTTATGAAGGGAGTTGACAGACAGATGGCGGAAAGTTGACGAAATGTTTACGGGAAGCTGGCGGCAAAGCGGTCAGGAAAGCTGTATGTGACGGGAGAAACGAGCGCTGAGGAACTCCATCTGATCAGCCAACACATTGCGGTTGGACAGATAGAGAAATTCATACTGGTTGGGTACGAAAGGGATCGCCAACAGCTCCATACTGGATTCTTCGGGTAGCCTGTCAGCCTTGCGATTATTGCAACGGCGGCAGGAGGTGACGACATTGGTCCAGATGTCTCTGCCACCTCTCGATAACGGGTGCACGTGGTCACGGGAAAGATCATCTTCCGCGAAGTGGCCGCCGCAGTACAGGCAAATATTCTTGTCCCGGCGAAACAGGAATTTGTTCTCCAGTGGCGGATGAAAATTTTCGGTGTGCACTCTGCCAACGCAGGCGACGATGCTGGGCAATTTAAGCACAGACTGCACGCCACGATTATTGTAACCACCACGTATTTCCATCACAGTGTCGCCCAGCGACCAGATTACCTGATCTTTAACCAATAGCGTCGCTGTTTCCTCGCGGCTCAGCCAACTCAGAGGAACTCCAGCTTTGTTTAGTCTCAGAATCTTGGCGTTCATACGCTGTCACTAGAATCGAAGGAATCAGGAGCTACCTAGTCTACACTTAAAATGAGCACCTCTGGATTTTATCGGCGAAATTGTTTGGGACTAAAACTTGTAGCGTGGAAAAGCTGTAGAAAGGTGCTATTCGCACACTTAACCTATTAGCCGGATTGAGGATAGCCATGCGCTAACCGTGTGCAGGCGCAATCATTTTATTGAAATTTTGTTCAAAAACCCGGCAGGCCCTGGCCGGTCAGGAAAGCGATTACTGCACTGCAAATCGACGTTTGAGCCTGGCGAGACCGCCATTGCTTAACCAATAGCCGGTTTGCAAGAGTACTAGCATAAGGCCGAACAATGGCATGGTGCCCCAATCCGCCCCGCCCACCTGAAAATAAAACACCGCTCTGTAGGTTTTGTCTTCGCTAGGATGCTGTGCGGTGACCACACCAATATACGTGCCTTTCTTAGCGAAGCTGTGACTGGCCGTATAGAAGCCACCGGTCTCTATTCTATAAGGTTCATAATAAACAGTCGCTGCTTCCAGATCGGCTATAGCCTCGACATCCTCCCAACTCGCATATCGTCCGACTTCGTTGATGTCTCTAAGGATTCGAAAATCCACCGGCATCTCCTGCAGAAATCCATGCAAATACTCCATCACGAAGACAGCACGGGAGACATCGGGAATATCTTCGCAATACTCTCTACTCGCTCTTGTCTCCGGTTGGTACACCGTAAAATGCGCCTGCAAGAAGTCGATATTGATCAGACAGAGATCTTCCTCAAAAGCCACGCCTCCGTGCCCAACAGCAGTGCTGGCAAACAGGCAGAGCGTGGTAGCCAAAAGCATACGGGAAAGTACTGAGCGCAGATTGAGTAGTAACACACGCTGCTGCGGAGTTGGAATCATCCTGGGGATAGTGTCCTGAAATGTCGGGCTGGCGAAAAAAGGCGCTCACCTTAGCATGTTTGCAGGATCACGGCGAATACAGCTGCTACCAGGCAATTGCACGACCGTCGTAGTTAAAGAAACCGCCGGATTGATCCATGTCCAGGCCATCGATTACCCCCATCATCCCGGACACACTGGTTTTGGTATCAATCTGGGCATGGGGCCCGCCCATGTCTGTCAACACCCAGCCCGGGTGCAATACTGCCGCCTTAAAGCCCTCATCGGCCAGGTCTATTGCCAGACTCTTCACAATCGAGTTTAACGCCGATTTGGAACTTCGATAGATATAGGAGCCACCGCCGAGATTGTCATCAATGGACCCCATCTTCGAGCTCAGGTACAGCAGCTTTTTATCGGCACCACTGCGCAAGTTGTCTATTATTAGCTGGGTTAGCAACAACGGAGCTATGGAATTTACCTGCAGGGCAGACATCCATGTCTCCCCATCGACGCCACCAAAGCGGGTGTCTTTAGGGCCATAGACACCGGCATTGTTGATAAAGATATCGATCGCCTCAGCCTGAAGCTGCTGCGGAAATTCCTGCAGGGATTCAGAGCTTGTCACATCCAGCTGCAGCAGCTGCAGGTTCTCGTTCTGGAGCTGCTGCAGCGCCGGGGCCGAATCAGGATGACGGCAAGTCGCCAGTACTCTGTCGCCGCGGGCGACAAACTGCCGAACAAATTCCAGACCAATGCCTCTGTTGCTGCCTGTAATCAGTACTGTTGCCATCTCTACTCCCGCTATCACTGCGCCTTTGGCCGGTGCCTTATGCACTCACCGCGAGTAAGCGAGATTGATCGTTAATCCCAGACTCCCCAGTTTTGCTATACTAGCACGCGACTTCCATAGCTGAATCTGGCTATGCCGTCGATCGATGATCCGGAGAGATTTATGCGCAGTACTCTGAGCTGCCTGATTACAGCGGTACTGATTACAGCGGTACTCCCAAGTTCGATCCTGGCCCAGGACCCGGAAGAGATTGTCGTGGTTGGCGTGGTTCCTGTCGGCGCCGGCCTGGACCGGGACAAAATCCCCTTTCCCGTACAAGTCGCCGACGCCAGAGACATTGAAACTGCCAATGCCTTGAGCATCGCCGACTTTCTCCGACAGAATTTCAGCAGCGTTTCCTTGAATGATGCCCAGAGCAACCCGCTGCAGCCGGACCTTCAATACCGTGGCTTCACCGCATCGCCGCTACTGGGTCTGGCCCAGGGAATCGCTGTCTACCAGAATGGCATTCGTATCAATGAACCCTTAGGGGATGCGGTGAACTGGGATCTGCTGCCCCAATCTGCTATTCAGAATATTACTCTCAGCGGTGGTGCCAACCCCCTTTTTGGGCTTAACAGCCTTGGTGGCTCTCTGGCCATCGACATGAAAGATGGGTTTAGCTTCGAGGGCAGCAGTGTTGAATTTAGCTCTGGCTCATTCGGGCGCAGCATCGCCAACATCCAAAGCGGTGGCAACAACGGTACTATGGCCTACTATGGCAATCTGGAGTATTTCGAAGAGGACGGTTGGCGTGATGAATCTCCGTCCGATGCAATTAATTTCTATGGCAGTCTGGGCTGGCGCTCGGACACCACCGCATTAAATCTGAATTATCAATACGGCGGCTCCGAACTCATCGGTAACGGTGCGTCGCCGGTGGAACTACTGGCGCTGGATCGGAAAGCACTTTTCACCGGGCCCGACATCACCGAAAACGCTATGCAGATGCTCAGCTTCGACTACACGGTAACAGTCAGCTCACGTGTTAGCTTCGGTGGAAATGTTTTCTATCGCAGGAATAAGACCGATTCCGTTAACGGCGATGGATCGGATTTCTCTATTTGTAATTTCAACGGCAGGCAAACATTGCTTGAAGGTCTCGAGGACGACGATCTGGAGCTGCTGGATCTGCAAAGCGATGCGCTTTGTGAAAACCAGTTTGCCAGTGCAGCTGAGCTGGAGAATTTTCTTAACTCGTCCGCGCAGACTATCGGCCTGGATGAGGAATTCATGCTGCAGGGCTTTGGTGCCGATGATCTGTCCGGTACTGGTCTGCTCTCTGATGAAGCTATCAACAATCTTAGCGATCGCAGTCAGGAAAGCAGCGGTGCCGATTTTCAGTGGACACTACAGTCTCGTATCCTCGGTTACTCCAGCCAGACAATTGTTGGCGGCGCGTATTTCAAGGGCGAATCAGATTTTAATTCGGTGTTAGAACTTTCCAATCTCGATCCTGTAAGTCGTCTAACCACCGGCCTCGGGCTTGGCACTTTCATCAATGAAGGCGCTACTTCGATAAGCACAAAAACCGAAACGCTTAGTGTCTATGCGACCAGCATAATAAATTTAACCGACAGCCTCAGCTTGACTCTTTCTGCCCGCGCCAACGATACCGATGTCACCCTGCGTGACAAATCTGGCGACCGACCCGAACTCAATGGCAGTCACAACTACTTCCGGGTCAATCCGGCCATCGGTGTCACCTGGCAGCTTAATAACAATCACAATGTGTATTCATCCTATAGCGAATCGTCGAGAGCACCAACGCCCATAGAACTGTCTTGTAATGAAGGCATTTTTGATCTGGCCATAGACTTTGCGATTGCGGCCGGCGAAGACCCCGATGCTGTGAATTTTGAATGCCGTCTGCCGAATGCGTTCCTCGCCGACCCACCACTGAATGATGTGGTCGCCAAGAGTTTTGAGCTTGGTGCTCGCGGTTTCCTTGGTGATCTGAGTTATTCCCTGGGTTTGTTCCACACCAGCAATCATGACGACATCTTGTTCCAGACCACAGGCCGTTCGACCGGCTTGTTTGCCAACGTCGATAAAACTCAACGGCTTGGCGTTGAAAGTAACTTGCGGGGTCAATGGCGAAACCTGCAATGGATGCTCGCCTACAGTTTTGTCGACGCAACCTTCGAAACAGATTTTGAAGTCCTCAGTCCCAACCATGATTTTGCCAATGCAGACGGTGACATCAGCGTTCGCCGCGGCGATCGAATTCCCGGCATTCCCCAAAGCCAGTTTAAAGTAACAGCTGACTATCAGATGCTTGATGGTTTCGTAATCGGTTTCGACATAGTGCTCAATGATGAGCAATTCATCCGTGGAGACGAATCGAACCAGCTGGATGAGGTAGATGGCTATGCTGTGGTTAATTTGCGCACGAAGTATACTGTGAACGACAAGCTGGAATTTTTTGCCAAGGTCCACAATGTGTTTGACAACGAGTTTGAAACCTTCGGGCTGCTCGGGGAGGAGCCCGGCGAGTTGGATGCTGCAATTACTGAGGGCATGACTATTCCGGTGTTTCTTGGTGCTGCCGCGCCACGGGCCGGATTCGTCGGGATTCGATATAGATTTTAGGGAGCCTTTGCTTAGTGAAAATTTTACGCCTTCTGTGTGCGCTGCTAGTACTGCCAGCACCGACGTGGGCGGCTGAAGCTGGCGACCAGGCCGGAGATTTTTCTCTCCTGGATCAACACGGCAATGTTCACCAGGTAAGTTTGTATAATCATCGCAGAGCCATTGTACTACTCACCAGCAGCAGCGACTGCTCTATGCCCGAAGAAATCTCCCGCGCCTTCTCGAAAATACAGAATAACCTTGTCGATCTGGGATTTGAATTCATGCTGTTAAATTCCAGCAGCGCAGCGAATAGTGGCCGACTACGTCAGGAAATACGCCAACTGGAACTGCCCGTACTAATCGATGAAAACCTGCTCGTGTCTGAATTCCTCGGCGTCAGAACAAGCAACGAAGTTGTAGTTTACGATCCCAAAAGTTTCAGTGTAATTTATCGTGGTGCCGCCGACCGCGATCTGCAACTGGCGTTGTTTTCGATTCTCGCGGGAAAGCCCGTCATGAATTCAATCAGTAATTCCTCAGGCTGTGAAATCGATTACCGGGGCGCCGCTAATTGAGACTTCACTATCCCCGATTCTTGCATCGATCACAGATCAAGGCAGCTTACGCCTGTAATGGTTCAGGAACTATTCGGTCCAGGGCACCTCTGAATAATGCATAAACTGATTTCTTTGTTGTTATTGCTACTGAGCAGTGGTTAGCCGGCGATTATGAAGAGTACAAGGAGCTAGCGGACAGCGCCTGGCAGGAAATTCTGGCAAATCAAAATAATTAAAGAACGGCTGTTCACTTTCAGCTCACCTGCAGTCGTCATTTTTCAGTTATTACTTTCAGTTTTCCGACAACTCGGAAATGCTGAAAGGTTTGCGCAAAAACAGTATCTCTTCACCCAGATAGTCATCATTAATAATGGCATTTTCCGTGTAGCCAGACATGCAGATAAAATTGAGGGTTGATTATTTGCTCTTAAGGAAATTCACCACCCGATCCGGGAAGTCAGTAAAGGCACCATCGATATTGGCATCAAAGTAATACAGCTCCAGCAATTCTTCAAAACTGTCTGCATAGGCTGGCACCTGACCCGGGTCCAGGCGAAAGGTGTAAGGATGTACCTGCATGCCATTGGCGTGAGCAAGCTGGACCAGGTCGCTGATCATAATATTACCCCTGGTAGAATTGCGATCGATGATGAGTCCTTTTTCCGGACCTAAACCATCAGCGTAGCGCGCTACGGTTTGCATGCCTTCCGCGTCGAACATCCAGTCATAAGACGCCCCGCCACCAACCAGTTGTACCAATTTCAATTCGACACCCACGGCCGGGAGGATTTCATCGTGAATTATTTTCAGTTCGTCGAAGCTGAAGGTTTGCACGAAGACCTTGTGCTGTTTGCTGGTGTAACCATAAGCCTTTAGCATTTCGATGAGGGCAGTGCTAACGTCCTTGCCGGCAGCGCGATGAAACTCCGGCGACTTCACCTCGGGATAAATGCCAATGTCTTTTCCGGTTGATTGATTCATGCCCTGAATCAATTCAATTTCTTCACGCAGGGTGGGCACCCGAAAAGATGAGGCGCCCAAGGGGAAGCGCTGGGGAAAACTCTGGCGCTTTGCTCCGTTATCAACATTGAAACCTTCGCTGACATTAAGCTGTTTAATTTCCGCCAGAGTAAAATCTATAGCGTAAAAGCGGCCATCATCTCTGATGCGATCGGGAAACTGATCGGCCACATCGGTGGTTCTGTCCAGGGTGATATCGTGCAGCACGATGAGCTGATCGTCGGCGGTCATTACCACATCCTGCTCGATATAGTCGGCATCCATGGCGTATGCCATCGCCTTTGCAGCTAAGGTATGTTCCGGTAGATAGCCACTGGCACCGCGGTGAGCGACGACAATTTTTTGAGCGAGTGCTTGGGAAGATAGTAAGCTGGCCATGGCAATTACACCCAGTGTTTGAATAGCGCGACGTGTTTTCATGTAGTGGTCCGTGTGCTTGCACCAAGGCGGAGAAGGCAGTAAGACTTCAGCTATGGAGATTGAATACAGAAACTAAATGCGTCACCAAGTCTACACGGGAAACAGGTGAATGAGAAAGTTTGTCGGCCCGGCAAACTGTCTTAACCGGGTAGTGTGCCTAGTAGGTTGTTGAAAAGATCTCAGCGAGTGCGAGACAAGGCAAAACTTGGCGAAAAAGCGAATTTTACACGCGGTAAATGAGCATTTTGAGCCAAGTTTTAACGCTGTATCGTGCAGGCTGAGAGCTTTTCAACAACCTGCTAAGAGCCGAACCTGTAGCGTAACTTCACCGCCACCGAGTCGACGATAGGCGTGTTCCAGGCGCGCCGAACTAAGCCGGAAAACTCATCAAACTGGTTGCTGGGAAGACTATTACCCCGTGTGTAGACGAGGAACAAATCCGATAAGGGGGGAATTTCCCAGCGGTAACGAGCCTGAAAAGTCAGACGATTGATAGCGAAATTGGCGTTGGCAGCAGCGGGGTCAAGCACTGGCTGTAAGGCACCCAATTTACCTGGATCCACTTTCCAGTACCGATCTTCGAAGGCCTTCAATGCTATCCACTGCAGGCTAATACGGAATTGCTGTTTCGCGGTTATAAAATAGTTTGTCTCCAAACGTGGCGACCATTGATGTGATTCGTAACTGATGTAATTGCCTTCGCCGCGGTGTACCAGCAGGGCTTCCCGATCTTCGTAACGAAGGTTCAGAGCAAAGGAGAATCGATCGTTGGGTCTCCAGGTTATGCCGGCGGCAGCGCTGGATCGTGACGACCCCAGGTCATCCTGATCGAAACTGATTCTTGCACTGTAGGACAGAGCCTGGGTAACGTCGGTATTGTAACTGAAATTCGCGGCCCCACGCAGCGGCACCTGGAAGTCTCCAGTGCCACGGCCCAGGCGATCATCGACTTGCTCTGGAAACACACTGAAACTGTAGCGAAACTCATTGCTGTTGAGATAGGTATAAGTGCGATTCCAGAATACCCCCAGGCGTACCGGTCGGCCATCCGTGTTCCACTGATTCGCCGTGAAAATGCTGGTGCTGCGCGAGCGCAGACCGGGAATATCCGATTGATTCCAGGACCAACTGTATTCCAGGCTCATCTGATCGTTGCGGGTTAGAAAACCGAGTCATTCAATTCCAGTTGATCATCGAGATAGGTCGCTCTCAGGGAGTGATTGATGCCCCGCTGTGGTCGAAAGCTAAAATCGGCGAAACCGCCAGCACCGGTAGTACCATCCACATCGCTGTGCAGTAATTGGGCATCGACGACGAGGCGGTTGTCTGCGGAAAAGTAATGCATATCGACGCCGTTTACCGTTGCATCGACATCGGGGTGGGAAATATCCGTGCCCATCCAACCAATAGAACGCCTGCCCCCGCACCTCCGAATCGTCTTCTGACGCAAACAAGGTCCCATAGCGCCAGTTTCCAAGTTGACCGGTCAGTTTTACGGCGCCCAATAAATCGGTGGGGCACTCAAGTCCGTAGGAATAAAGTCCACTCCATCGGGCAAGTCAAAATTCGGGGCACCACCAATACGCCTGGTGTTAAGCATGGTGATGGGTCCAGAAGTTCTGGGAGATGTATTAAAAATATCCTGGCCTTCCAGAAAGAAAGTTCGTTTCCCCGGGAAGAAGGTCTCAAACGCGGTGAGGTTGACTACGACATCGTCGGATTCTACGGTGCCGAAATCGGGATTGAGTGTCGCCGACAACAAGCTGTTGCTTGTCGGCCGCCAGTAAATATCGGTGCCGACTTTCGAATCGACTTCATGTTTTACACCCTCGAAGACGCTGGAGCTAAAAGGATAGAAGCTCAGCTGTCGTCGCGGCTCGATATCTCTGAGTTGATATTGCTCGAATGCCGACATGTACTCGTTAACTGTTCTTGGCAGCGCCGGGTTTGACCAGGCCTCGCCACCAAGATGTCCGACCTGACGTTCGAAGTAGAAACCAATCTGACGCACAGCGCCAGCCTGGGGTAATGGCATCATCGACCAGGGGATGAAATATTCGACGCTCCAACCATCGCCCAGGGCCTGGGTGCGACCATTCCAGGAGCCGTCCAACTGCATATTAAAGCGCCGCTCCGGTAACAAGGAAGCATCCGTCATGGAATCGCCGAGATTGATTCGCAGCATGAATCCATACAGTCCTTCGCCCGGCGGATCGATGCTAACGACAAAACCATCTCGGTTCAGTTGCGTGTCGCGAGAAGTCATGCGCGCAACCAGCGTGTCCTGCGGTTGGTAGTTGATGACGCCGACAAATACCCTGCTCGGTGTAGAACATTCGGATATGCGTATCGTAGGGGGTGTCAGCCAGGGTTATCCGGATTGATCACCTTCATGCCGTCGATTACCGGCAAGTCTTGCCAGACTGCCTCATCGACGAAGCCATCGAGACGGATATTGGCCTCTGATGTATCGACGCGAGTGAATTGCGGAATAGAGGATTGCGCCGACACCGTAAAACAGGGCAGCAACAGAGTAAAACCGAGAACCCCAAGCCAGCGCTGGGAACGCACTACATTCAACATATCGGAATCAAGCAAGGGTAATCTTACTGCATGAAAATAGTCCAGGAGACCAATACTTGTTAGCTCCACGACCTAACAATATAAACGAAAACTGATCCCGCTTCATTTGTAGAAACAAATAGTTGCATTTGCAGTCCGGCTCCAGACCCCACGTTTTAGCGGCATGGCATAGCCCTGTTTACTCCGCTATCTGCCATTTTTCATCATGATTCTACTCAGCTTTGCCTCTCGCCCGGCCGCTTGTGGACAGCTTTATCAGCTCTACTAAACGCTGCTATAAAATCGTGTTCAGGAGAAAATCTTGCGGTTTATTAAAAAATCCCAAAATTGCCTCTTCGTTGAAGAGGAGACTTATAAGTGGGCGGCACCAAAATCCAGCATTAATCGAAAATTAATAGCCCTGGCGCTGCTGTTCGTGGTGGCGGCTTTGTTGTTTAGCGCCTTGCGATAATAGCGAAAAAGCCTGATTTAACGCGACTTCAAGGTCGCTTTCAGCGTGAGTACCTCTGCTTCGCGCTGAATCTGCAGCTGCACGATATCTCCCGGCGCAGATTGCCGCAAAAGATCTGAATAGGCTTGCAGATCGCTGATTACTGCACCGTCATAGGTCAGCAACACATCACCAGCCCTGAGCCCGGCTGCCGCCGCCGCACTGTTCGGCGTTACCGCTGAGATACCTACTCCTGCACCGGTGAAGGCAAAATCGGGAACGGTGCCCAGGCTTGCCTCTCGGGCAGTGCTTGTGCCGCTACGCGCTACCGCGTCAACTCCTTGCAGGGTGACTCGCAGAGGATTATCCAGGTCGCCCAGGTACACCATTGCTTCCTCCACCCACAGTGCGATATCCGACATGCCCGCTGCATCGAGCTTATCCGCAGTATCTGACGCTCGGTGATAGTCGACGTGGGCGCCACTGAATAGATGCAACGCCGGGATGCCGGCGTTGAGAAAGCTGACGTGATCGCTGCTGGCAATTGTTTGCGACGGGAAAGTGGAATCGACGCCGATGGTGAAGCCAATCCCCTGCGCCATGAAGGGCCACTCATAGGCGCTGTCGGTGCCGAAAACCTGCAGCGTGTTGTCACCTAATCTACCCACCGAATCGAGATTGATCATGGCCGCAATGTCCTTGGTCTGAAAGCCACCACCTGGATTATTCACAAAGTAATCCGAACCTAACAAACCCGACTCCTCGCCGGTAAAGGCCACGAACAGAATCGGTCGCTGGGGAGTGAATACTCGGGACAGCCTGCTGGCTACTTCTAGCAGAATGCTGACGCCGGAGGCATTGTCATCGGCGCCGGGATAGCTGCTGCCACTATTTGCATCCACGCCCAAATGGTCGAAGTGCGCTGCCAGGACTACAGGCTGGGAGCTCAATGCCCGATTCGACCCCGCTATCATACCCACCACATTCGCCATTCTGGTGGCGCCGCGACCCGGCAGCAGCTGTGACCATTCCTGCAGATATGTGCCTCCCAGAGTCTGTAAGCCTGCCGCGCGAAATTGGCCAGCAATATAGCGTGCCGCCTCATCCAGGCCAGTACTGCCCAGGCCACGACCCTGCATGGAAGCTTGTGTTAACTGTTGGACATGGCGCAGCAAATGCTCTGGCAGGTATTTTGGCGGCAGCGTCGTCAGTGGTGCGGTAACCGGCAGGGTCTCTAACTGCAACGCGACGGCAGCATCGAGGTCCGGCTTGATCCACTGCAGGGGCGATTCGGAACTGGACCACACACCTTTCACATCATTGCTGGGCTCGTCGCCAAGAAAGCTCAAATAAGAGTATTTGCCGTAGTGCGGTAACTTCTCGATCATGCCCGGCATCGCGATCATGTCATCGACATGAATCCAGCCAATGGCGAGCTCGGGGTTGGCGGGATGTCTTGCCACCAGCACGGTGCTGCGATTGGCATAGTCTACAGCGTCACCCGCCAACGCCACGGCCGTCTCGGAAAAAGCGACGGCATAGGGCTGCGCTGCGGTTCCAAACAGGGACACAAAGGGGTTATCCCGACCCAGGATCCAGACGGAGCGATCAGCGGGTAGAGCCTCCAGTTCGGAGCCAAGCAGAATTTGTGAGTTACTAGCCTGTGAATCCGATGCTGGCGCAAAAGCCTCCGCCATTCGGGTCCAGTGTTGGCGGTCGGCATCTGGTAACACAAAAGCTATCTCACTGGCGCCGAACAACTCGCCGATGGTAGGCGGCGTTTCTTCTCTCGCCAATTGCCTGAACACATCAAAATAGGGATCGACCAACACCGCTTGCAGGCGCTCGTAATCGTCCGCCATCACACCTTCGAGCTTCTGTGACAAATTGACGTCGAAGATCTGTGGCTGCGCCTCGCCCGCGTAAAAAAGAGCTACGGGAACCCTCAAATTGTAGGGCGCACCTTCCTGAATTTGAGCGAACATGATGCGACCCTTATTGCCGTTCACTGCTTCGACCGAGATCGACAGCTCCGGCGCCCCAGTCCGATCCACCCACTGGGCAAAGAATGCAGTGAGATCGCGGCCGCTTAACTCCGAAAACAGGGCAGCAATATCGGCAAAGCTTGCCCGTTGGAATTTGTAATCGCTGTAAAATTTACGCAGACCAGCGAGGAACAAATCGTTACCCAGTTCAATGCGCAACATGTGCCAGAGCATTAAGGTCTTGCCATAACCCACGGCCTGGCTCGCCGCAGAATTTCTGGAGGTGAATTCATTGAGCGGAAAGTCCGCACCCGCCGCCACATAGTTCTTGTAGCGCGCCAGCATCTCTTTCCTGTATTCCGGGCCGGCGCCGCTCATCTCCTGGAACAGATGATCGGCTAGATACGCCGTCAGGCCCTCGCTCCAGTTACCGCTCTCGTAATCAGGGTAGACACCATTGCCCCACCAGTTGTGCAGAATTTCATGGGGAAAGGAAGATTCGAGGATGAAGGGAAAGCGAATGACCTGCTCCCCCAGCAGGGTGAAGGAAGGCATGCCATAGCCTGTCTCCCAGAAATTCTCTACCAGCGCGAATTTGCCGTAAGGATAGTCCCCCAACAGCGGTTCATACAATTGCAGATACCTCTCTGTAGCATCCATGTATTGCGCGGCAAGATTTCGATCCGGCTGGCGTAAATAGGCCAGTACTTCAACGTCTTCGGCCTGCTGCGAATATTCTGTGAAATCGGCAGCGATCAGATACACCTCTTCCATGGGCTGGTCACTGGTCCAGGCATTAGTGCCGACGCGCTCCCCCTGGCTTACCGCCGTCCAACTGGCGGCTGTGTCCACAAACTCGACCTGCAGATCAAACGTAATCAGGCTGTCACCAAACTCAGGAATCCAGATGCTGCCCTTGCTGAGGTAGACGCCCTGCTCGCCAATTATCCCCGAGGTCTCGGCGAAGCTCTGGGCATACTCCTCGCTGGATTGCTCTGCCGCGTCGTAAATAGTGCCACTATAGATAAGCAGTACTTGATTATTGTTGCCACGTGAGCGCCTCAGGCTGTAACGATTGGACTGCGCTGCGCTGGCACCGGCATTGTTAATCCCGGAATTGGGAGTAGTTTGCAACGATTGCAGTGTGCCGGAGTTATTGCTGATAGTCAGATTACGATTGAGGGAGAACGACAACGGGCCGGGGCTAGCGGCTGCGGGCAAGGTGATGGTGTCTTCCACCGTGAGTCGCTGATTGGCCGGGTCGAGCAGCACCTTGAGGCTGTGATGAGGAAGTTGCTCAGAGGCTGAGTCTGGCGACAGTTGCTGCGCTAACACCAACTGTGCGACGCAAACACTCGCGAGAGTCATGAACACTGTCAGAAATTTTCTTGGCATTTTCCCGAACCTGGGGCACCTCTAAATAATAGCATACGGTCTCTGGCTTACAGGAGTAGCGGGATGATCCGCAGCCGTGGCAAATACTTCCGGTTAATCAAGACCTAGTAATTCCAACGCTTTCTGATGATCCCAATTGCCCATGTGAATCTGGGCCGTACCATCCGCCGCACGGGTGGTGGTCCAGGCCAGCTTGCTACCGTCGGGAGAGAAAACCGGCAAGATATCGGTGCCGTCGGTGTTGGTGACGCGTACCACCGGATTACGGCCCTGGGGATCGATCATAAACAGTTCGAAATTGGCGTTACCGAGAATATTGCTGGAATAGATAATGTAGTCGCCGCTGGGGTGAAAATAGGGCCCCCAGGACACCATGGCATCGGCGGTGAGTTGACGCTGATTACTGCCATCAATATCCATGGTCCAGATTTCGGCGCTGTTACCATCGGGATTAAAGCGACGCCATACGACTTTATTATTGTCGGGGCTGAAGAAGGGACCACCATCGTAGCCGGGTGAAGCAGTGAGTTGGCGAACATTCGAGCCATCCGCATTCATGATGTAGAGGTCCATAAAATAGGAACTGTCGTCATCGAACAGTTTTTGCTCGGCCTGGCTGAGTCTGCGCTGATAGCCCTCTCGGTTAGAAGCGAAAAGTATTTGGCTGCCATCGGCGGAGTAAGAACCTTCCGCGTCATAACCGTCGGCATTGCTGAGGTTCACCACATTGCTACCATCACTATCGGCCTGGTAAATATCATAGTGTCTGTCGTAATCCCAACCATAGGGGCGCTCGACTCCACTCTCCCGAATTGAGATTTCCTCGGCCTGCTTCGCCAGCGCGTCGGGGTCCTCGTGGGTTGAAGAAAACATCACCCGGTCCAGGGTAGGGTGAATCCAGGAGCAGGTGGTCAGACCGATACCTGACGACACTTTGCTGGTGCTACCGGTGCTCAGGTCCATGACAAATATTTGATAAAACGGATTGCTGCCGGCAATTTCACTTTGAAAGATGAGGTGCTGACCGTCGGCTCCGAAATAGCCTTCACCGGAACGCAGACTGTCACTGACTAGCAGTCGTGTTCCACTCAGCAGCAATCCTTCATTGTCACTATCAAGCAGACCCCGGGGGGGCGGTGGTGTAACCGCGCTGCTTGCTGCAGCGACACCATCGGGCTCGGGCTGCGCCGCACTGCTCGCAGCGGCAGTGCCGTCAGCCTGAGCGTCGCTTTGAGGTCCTGCCGCCGCCACTACACCGAAGTCGATGCTCGCTTGGTAAGCACCAAGCAACCCCAGCAGGCCTAATAAAAACAAAGATCTGTGCAAAATTCTCATAATCATGAGTCCATTATTTTGAGTGCCGGTGCGCTGCTTAGCGGTGCTAAAAGCTGTTAAATCAGTACAATTAATCAAACACAAAATTCTGCTGTTGGGGAAACACGCCGAATAAGCCGCCGGTGTGGATGAACACCACATTGCGGGCACCTGCCAAATGGCCTACTTCGCCCTTGCGCAACTCACTTAACATGCCATGAAAGGCTTTTCCTGTATAGACCGGGTCCAGAAAAATGCCGTCGCTGCTGGCAACTTCTCGAATAGTCTCGAAAATTTCCGGTCCAGCGATGCCATAACCGTCGCCAAGATAGCCCTCGATCGTCGTAATCTTCAGTTTATCCATGTCTACCTGGGTTTTGTAACGTTGCATCCAAAGCGACACATCCTGCCGTATCTTGTTTTCGAAATAGCTGGCGTCATCGCTGACATTAAAAGCCACGATTTGACCGGGTAAGTCGAATATTTCTGCTCCCAGTATCAATCCGCCCTGGGTGCCACCGGAACCTGTCGCCACCACGATGTATTCGGGCTCCATCTGCAAACCAGCGAAGTCCTTCTTAAGCTCCTCGCTGGCAGCAATATAACCCCACAGCCCGATTTCATCGCTGGCGCCGACAGGAATGAAAAAAGCCTTGTGGCCGGAGGCGGCATAGTCGGACTGCAGCTGGCGGGCCAGTTCCTCGTGTCCACGCCAGTCCTGCTGTGGCAGATGGGTGATTTCAGCACCGCTGAGATAGTCCAGTAGCAGATTGCCCTCGGCTTGCTCTGGCTTCTCCCCGCGCAATATCAGGTGCACCTTCATTCCCAGGCGCACACCGAGGATAGCGGTGGTTCGGCAGTGATTCGACTGCAAACCACCACAGGTAATCAGGGTGTCACAGGATTGAGCCTGGGCTTCAGCAATAGAAAATTCCAGTTTCCGGATCTTGTTTCCCGACACTTCGGTGCCGGTTAGCTCATCCCGCTTGATCCAGATAGTCACTCCTGGAAATTGCCGGGACAAATTTTCGAGTCTGGTAATTGGTGTTGGGGTGTTAGCCAGATTAAGTTTAGGCGGCCAATTGATCATGGGGGTTCGTCTTCTCTTAAACGCTGATTCAGCTAATAGTTAACTAGGTACTGCGAGCGATGGGCTAGGGACTCCTGTTTTCTCAGCGATGAAAGCGCAGCACCGACTGACCGAGAGAGACCGTTTTTTGGGCTCTCGACCGAGGGAGAATCCATCGATTGGCTTCTAAGAATCGCGTAACTGCAGCTATACCTATGGTTTCAGAGATCCATTTGGAAGAACTCTCCCAGGATGGGTGCAAGCTGCTGAGAAAATAGGGGTCCCTCGCCCAGCGCGGTCCGCGGTGCTACTCCTTAACTAAGCGATACAAACTTCCATTTCTAAATATTGAATTCAAAATGTTTGTAGCAATGCCTCAACACCCGACTATGTGCCCACAACAAAAAAACGGAAAGGGGGTAATAATCCTTTCCGTTTCATTTTCGTACAGCCTTGCTAATAAACTACAGGCAACTCAACTCTTGGCCTGGGTCGCATCATAAGTCTCGACTCCGCCCGCCGTTTTCTGCTCGTCTGGTTCTGCCGCCAGCGGCTCGATAGCCTCGCTATAAAGGAACAGGTCTGTTAGCACGGCACGCAGATGAATCGAAGCATTCAGGTTATCCACTATCTCCGAGCCAATTTTGTTCTGCGACAAAATGAAGCGCAGTGCGGCACCGGCGTTGCGGCAATCGCTGGCAATCACCTTCTCAAAATCATCACTACTGTCGGCGAAGGCCACTGCGATGTTTTGCATGCCATCGGCGATGCCTTCTATGGTGGGTCTGGCGTGTGGGCCGGGGCCGGATTCGTCTCCAGCTGGCCTACCCTGCGCTGCATAAGCTAACAGGAACTCGTAACCGGCCTCAATGGCCTCAATATCATCTGCTATCACTACTTACTACTCTTCTGTTTGCGCTATTTGCGTACGTGAGAATTAATCGGCTTCTTTCGGTGCCCAACGATTGGTGTCGTGATTTGCTGTCATCTCATCCTCAGAAATCCAGCCAGAAATCATAGACCGCGTATAGAACAGCTTCTCCGGACGCAGGGCGAAATAAATGTGCGTCGATGCCAGGGCAACCAATGCCAGGGTTGATAGTCCGTGTAACAGGAAGATCAAGCCGAGCTGACTCTCAGCCATGCTGTTGGTGCGATCCCAAAAAGGCGAATCGATCTGCAAGAACATCAGCAAACCAGTCACGATTACCGCCAGTACCACAACCGTCACGGCCCAGTGCATGCCTTTCTGCTCGAAAGAATACTTACCCGGCTTCTTGGCAGAGTTGAATGGTTCGCCGAAGTCGCGCGGACCCAGAAGTATTGACTTGAAGTCCTGCCAGAACAATGAGCGAATGATATGGAAAATCACCACAAAAGTGAGAAGCAAACCCGAGATCCAATGCAGATTTAGCCAGGCGATGCGCAAGCCGACGATTGGTGCGATGCCGGTAAGAATCAGCATCAGAATGCTGGCCGCCATTACCCAATGGAACAACCTGTCAATTATTTCGTGTCTGACTACGCGCCGACCTTCGCCAGAAGGCTTATCCATTTTCTTATTGGCCAGCGCAGCCATGATTATTGCGTGGGCTGCGAGCAAGATCAGTACAGCTACTGCAATTACCCAAAGTAAATCCCACGATACGCCCAGAATTACTTCCTCACCCCAAACATCGTATTTATAACGGACAATTTCTCCCACTGCATTTCCCTCTTATTTTTAATATTTTAAAATCAGCTGAACGGAAAAGCCCCAAGGCTTACCCCCGGATTGCTCTCTTCACAAGATTTTCCATCAGTGGCACTTTGAAATGGTTGTAATTCAATGGTCGTGCGCCGTCACTGGCGATAGCTGCAACCTGTTCAGCAAGTTCGGCCGAGCGTTGCTGTCCACGAATTGCGTCTTCAACTGCATCCAGACGACGCGGTGTGCATTCAACTGCACCACAGACTATGCGCGCATCGGTGATAGCACCACCAGAGACTTTAAAGGCAGCCGCAACATTGACCAGGGCAAAATCCCAGACATTGCGATCAGCCACTTTCTCAAAATAGAACTCGGCGTTAGCCCAGGTGTTTGGAATTCTAACCGCCGTCAGAATTTCACCTTCGTTCAAGACCGTCATGCTGGTGATATCACGTGCGGGCCCGACAAAGAAGTCCGCTGCAGCAATCAGGCGTTGGCCGCTGACGCTGGAAACCACCATGGTGGCATCCAGAGCAACCAGCGCCGGCGCCGTATCCGAAGGACTCACCGCCACACAGCGGCTGGCTCCGAAGAGGGCATGTTCGCGATTCAATCCCTCGGGAGAATCCGCATAGCAAATGTTGCCGCCGGCTCGATAACAATCCAGGCCGCGACGATAATACCAGCAGCGAGCATCCTGATTCAGGTTGCCACCAAGGGTACCGACGTTGCGTATTTGCGGGCTGGCAACGCGACCGGCTGCCGTAGACAGCAATGCAAATTTGGACTGAATCAGAGGGTTGGTAGCGATCTCGGTAATGGTAGTTACCGCGCCAATCTCGACTCCATCTGCAGTTTCTTTAATGCCTTTCCAGGCATCGACCTGGGTAAGTTCAATCATGGCAGCGGGGGTCTTATTGCGATCCTTCAACCACCCGTAAGTGTCCTGACCACCACCCAGCAGCCAGCCATCTGTACCTAGCGTGTTCGCCAATGCCAGGGCGTTGGCTTCATCAGTTGGCTGATAAAGTTCGATATCGGGCATTACGTCATGTGATGTGGCTACCATATCAACCTCGGAAATTGTTTTGAGCTAAAGGTATCGCGTCTTCCGATATATCAGCTATGTGGTTAATGATCATGTCCGTAGTAACAGGCGCGGCGTCGAATAAATGTCCATCCAGCGCGTCTGAAATTGCGGCGTTTAGTGCGGCAGAAACTGAGCCCATAGTTGGCTCGCCAATACCTCTGGCTCCTACCGGATTTTCCGGATCCGGCAGATCTACCCAGCCAGTGCCTATGTTTGCAGGCGTATCCAGGTAGGTAGGTATTTTGCTCTGCCAAAAACCGGTGCTAGCAGGCATTCCATTTTGAGGATCGTAGAGGTGTCTCTCCATGATAGAAAGACCTATACCCCAAACGGCGCCACCGCGTAACTGGTTCGCCAATCCTTGCGGATGCACTACAGTGCCACATTCAGCGATATTCACCACGTCGATAATATCGATATTGCCGGTTTCCAAATCCAGCTCAATCTCGATAAAGGCAACGGCGAAACCGGGAGGGTTACCGCTGTGCCGAGGGTCATGATAGATGCCCATCAGTGCCGAACCCGCAAGCCTGGAAACAGACAATGCCGACAGGTTGTCCAAATCTTCAGGTATTTCAGCCTCACCGGTGAACTTGCCACCCAGTTCCAGTCCACGCTGCGCGACTGCGGCATAGCTCATACCTACCGTACTGTCAGCGATCTGATAGACTCTTGAGCCGTCGATGTCATAGTCGGCGACGTCGCCACCCAGGTCCATGGCTGCTATTTCTTTCATCTTCGCCAGCATATCCTGCGCCGCGCCGTAGGCGGTGCGAGTGTTGGTGAAGATAGAGTTACTGCCATCCTGAGGCGAAGAGATAGCCAGGTGTCTGTCGGTACGACCGGTGATGACATCGCAGTCATCCCAGGACATCTTCAACACTTCGGCGGCGGCTCTGGAGGTAGAGGCATAGGAATAGGTGCCCAGGTTACCGACACCGGTGTGAATCTGTAAGCGGCCATTAGGTAGCATCCTGATGATACCATCCATGCCACTGCGGCCGGCGTTGTGATAACCCTGGCCAATACCCAGGCCTGTCACCTTGCTGCCGCTGGTTTGTCTGGCACGGGCTTTTCTGTCATCCCAACCGAATTGCTCTGCAGCTAGCTCCAGGGCCTCCGGCATATAGGCGCTGGTAAATGGCTGGCTTCTGCTGCCACTGACATCACCGTTCTGTGCCGCGTTCATCTTGCGGATGTCCAATCTATCCAGACCCAGCGTTTCCGCAGCTTTGTCCATGATCGGCGCAACCACCGCCATAATCTGATTTTCACCAGGACCGCGCTGGGCACCCCGGTGTGCGGTGTTGGTGCCAATAGAGGTGTTTCTGAAACGCATGGCTTCGGTTTGATACAGCGCGCTGACACCAGCTGCGGCGGAATTCGCATCACCACCACCACCTTTGCCGCCGCTGTCGGAGACACAGTACAAGTCCATCGCAGCCATGGCGCCGTCGGCTTTAAAACCAACCTTGATCCAGCCTTGCAGGCCTTGTCTGGCACCACCGATGGTGAATTCTTCTTCCCGGGTCACTCGCATCATTACTGGACGATTAATCTTCTGGGCGAATTTTGCCGGGATTGCCATGCTGGGAATACTTCCGGCTCTGGACCGCTGTCCGAAACCACCACCGGTGGCTTCGTTGATGAAGACAAAGTCTTCCAGTGGCACACCGACGATAGCTGCCATCGGTTCGGCGATAGCGGTCAGGCTCTGGGAAGTTCCGTGCAGATAACATTTGCCATTTTCCCAATAGGCCATGGCGCTTCTGGGCTCCATGGACATATGCGGGTAACCAGCGGTTGAGAAAGAAGTCTCGTAGACAAAATCCGAAGCCGCGAAACCGGCTTCCAGATCGCCGTATTCCCAACTCTGCTGCGGTTCTGCCGAAGGCTCTCTGCCGTTTCGGAAACTGGTTATCTGGTCCGTCGTCCATTTCTCCTGAGCAAAGCCCTCTCGAAACACGAAGGTGTTACCGCCGGTATAGGCATCTGCACCGCCTGCTGCCAGGCTCTCCAGTGGATCCAGCACAAAGGGTAATCTTTCAATAGTCAGGGAAATTAAGGCCATCGCCGTTTCTGCGGTTTTCTCATCCACCGCTGCCACGGCGAGAATTGGCTCTCCAACCAGGGTCGGTTCATTGGTGAGTATTTTCAATCCTGTGCTTTGCGGTTCGCCATCTGGATAGACGTCATCGGCAGTCAAAATGCCTACCACGCCATCCATAGCCAGGGCTTCGCTGGCGTCGATATTTACTACGCGACCGTGGGGAACAGGACTGGTGAGCAGCCTGGCGTAGACCATGCCGTCGCGGCTGTAGTCTTCCGCATATTTAATTCGTCCGGTTACCTTGCCAGCCACATCTTGTGGTACGAAATCTTTACCTATATGCATATAAGCCATGATATTTATCCTATTTCCACTGCGCGCATGACGCCATTAAGGTAAGAGTCATAAGAGCCACAGCGACAGATGTTGCCCGCCATACCCTGGCGCACCTCTTCTCTGCTGGGGTTGGGGTTGGCACGCAGCAGTCCTACTGCCGACATCACCTGTCCCGGCGTGCAATAACCACATTGTGGTGAAAGTTCTTCCACAAATGCCTGCTGTACCGGGTGTAAATCCCCATTGGCGGATTCCAGTCCTTCGACTGTTTCAACCAGCTTGCCCTTCACGGAATGCGTGAGCACCGAGCAGGCATAAGAGGGAATATCGTCTACCAGCACTGTACAGGCACCGCATTCACCGCGGTTACAGCCCAGTTTGGTGCCGGTCAAGCCAAGCTTGTAGCGCAGGGTAGACGCCAGCGTCTCTTGCGGAGCTACGTCGACACTACGGACCTGGCCGTTTACATTGATTCTGATAAGCCGCTCAACTGAGCCAGCGGGGCGTTCAGCACCATTGGCTGCATACCAGATCGAAGTCGATGTGGCTGCGGCGCCCGAGGCAATTACCCCTTTGATGAAGCGTCTACGGGTTAGTTTTGGGTTCACGTGATACTTTCGCCTCCGTTATTGAATTTGGGATCATTTTATTCTGGATCTTTTTTGGTGAGAATAAGCTGCGCTTGAAGAATTTTTATTATTGTCTGTATTCAGCCGAGTAGAATAAATCACCTACTGGATTTTAGCAAGCAACTCCAGCGCAGGTGGGACGTGATGTGCGGCGGTTCTGACAAGACCGATTTTGATGCCTGTTAAAAGCCAAAATAAAAATAGGGATGGAGGGATTAAAGCTTTAATTCGATGCTTTACTGTAAGGCAATTGATGCGTGTATCGGGAATTGGGACGGGCTATTGTTTTTCCGTTCCGGTGGGCCATCCCTGGACGTTTTGCACATGGATGTGCGGTATGCAGGTTTTGCAGGAGCAAAAACCTGCCCCGCGCTCCATCCCTGGGCGCTAGTCACTGCAAAACAACAGCCCGTCCCAACTCCCTATCAATTTCAGTGCTCTATCTCGCGTGCGACGTGTTAGTGCTAGCTCTGGAGGAACGACCAAGAAATAGGATCGCAGGGAATAAAATTATGAGGTTCCAACCATAAAAAAGGACGAAAGAATTCCCTCCGTCCCTAATTACTGGCGCAGAGGCGCGGGGTTGCGAATCCTAGCGCCCGTACTTGTTAATGCCGGCTCTGGCATATGACAAGATGCTACCAGCATATTTGTCGGTACTTGCTTATAACTACAGGAAAATCAGCCAGTTACTTCGCTGGCAAGCACGCTGAGAGCCCTGTCTTCCTTGACTTTTTCTGCCGCGATGTTATTGTTTCCGGCCCTCTCGGTGGTGCCCGCATTAGCATCCTGACTTTACTTGAGGGGACTGACTGAATCGTCAAGCCCTGTCAGGGCATCTCAGCAAAGTTGTTTCCATCCCGAGCAGCAGAGTCATCATCGGGCGGTGAAGTAACGGTGGTAGAAAAGTTGGGAGCGGATTAAAAAGAACGATGCAAGAGACCGTACTCTATGAGTAAAGCAACACAGCGAGCCTTGAAATTTGGCTACCCTGCGAAGACAGGTTTGTACGATCCTGCCCTGGAAAAGGATTCCTGTGGTGTCGGCTTCGTAGCCAATATAAAGGGACAGCCTGCTCATCAGATCATGCTGGATGCTTATCATTTGAATTCCCGCATGGGTCATCGCGGGGGCTGCGGCTTTGAAGCGAATACCGGTGATGGCGCCGGCATACTGGTAGCCCTGCCTTACAGCTTTTTCAACAAGATTGCTAAACAAGAATTCGATGCTGAGCTGCCCGCTACAGGCGAGTACGCCGTCGGCAATATTTTTCTGCCGCAAATAGACGCCGAGCGAGAAAAGTGCCGGGCGGTCATCGCCGCCATCATAGCGGAAGAGCATCAGCTGTTGGTGGGGTGGCGTGAAGTGCCGGTCGACGCGGACGCTGCCGATGTCGGACCAGCAGCAAGAATGGTGCAGCCACGCATAGAGCAGCTTTTTATTGCGGCCGCGGACGGCGTTTCTCACGCGGGTTTTGAACGTGCGCTTTATATAATTCGCAAACGCTTTAGTCATCAGCTTCGTAACGATGGATCCCTGACCGAAGCCAAGCAGCTATATGCCTGCAGTCTGTCCAGTAAAGTCATTGTTTATAAGGGCATGCTCACGCCCGGGCAGTTGTTTCCTTTTTACCAGGATTTGACCAACCCGGATTTCGAAACCCATATGGCGATGGTGCACTCCCGCTTCAGCACCAATACTTTCCCCTCCTGGGATCGGGCCCAGCCGAATCGTTTTATGAGCCATAATGGTGAGATCAATACCCTGCGTGGAAATGTGAATTCCATGGTGGCGCGGGAAGGCATGGTTCAAACCGATGCCTTCGGCGACAAACTCTCGTCTATCTTCCCGGTTATCGACAATGACTGTTCTGATTCCGGTAGCTTTGATGCTGTGCTCGAATTTCTACTGCTTTCTGGGCGCTCCCTGGCGGAAGCCGTGATGATGATGATTCCAGAAGCCTGGCAGTCCGATGCCAACATGGCGCCAGCCAAGAAAGATTTTTATGAATATCACTCGGCCTTGATGGAGCCCTGGGATGGACCTGCGTCTATAGTTTTTTCCGATGGCCAATATATCGGTGCCGTGCTGGACCGCAACGGCTTACGTCCGAGTCGTTACTACGTGACCCACGACGACAAGGTAATTATGGCCTCGGAAGTTGGTGTGCTGCACGTCGATCCCGCCAATGTAAAACTGAAGGGTCGCTTACAACCGGGCAAGATGTTCTTGCTCGATTTCGAAGCTGGCCGGCTGATTCCTGACGAAGAAGTAAAGCAGCTTATTAGCAGTAAGCGACCCTACGGTGAATGGCTGGCGGCACAAAAAGTAACGCTCGCCGACGTCGCCAGCGGCAGTGCCGCCCACTCCCTGGAAAGTGACAACATTTTACAGTGCATGCAGGCCTTTGGTTATACATCAGAAACCCTGCAGTTCATGCTCATCCCGCTGGTGACCGAGGCCCGGGACCCTCTCGGGTCGATGGGAAATGACTCCGCGCTGGCCTGCCTGTCTGACAAGCCAAGAATGATCTATGACTATTTCAAACAGTTGTTTGCCCAGGTCACTAACCCATCGATCGATTCCATACGCGAAGAGGTTGTGATGTCTCTGCAGTGCTTTCTCGGCCCGGAAGGCAATCTGCTGGAAACCACTCCCGAACAAGCTCATCGCCTGAGCGTTAAGCACCCAATACTCTCTAACCAGCAGCTCACTGACATTAAGCTAATGAATTACCAGGGCATGCGCTCCCAGCTTATCGACATCACCTATGAAGTCGAGGAAGACAATGGTTTCCAGTCGGCGCTGGATCGAATTTGTGTAGAAGCGTCCGCGGCTATCGAAGCCGGCTTCTCCTTCATAATCCTTAGCGACCGCAAAACATCTCAGTCGAGAATTCCACTGAGTGCGATGATCGCCTGCGGTGCAGTCCATCATCACCTGACTGGCGCCCATAAGAGGACCCAGATTGGTATCGTGCTTGAGACCGGCGAAGCTCGCGAAGTTCATCACCATTGCCTGTTAGCGGGATATGGCGCCGATGCCATCAATCCTTACCTCGCCTTCGAGGCACTGTGGTACGCAAACAAGGAAGGCTTATTAGGTGATCGCTATCCCGATGAGGACTCCCTGGTGGTTGCCTACAAGAAAGGTACCGCCAAGGGCATGCTAAAAGTGATGGCCAAGATGGGCATCTCGACTCTGCAATCCTATAAGGGTGCACAAATATTTGAAGCCGTTGGGCTTGCCAGTGAAATCATCGACCGCTGTTTCGTCGGCACTGCCAGCCGGATTCAGGGCGTGAGCTTCGAGGTGCTGATCGAAGAATCTCGCAGGCGCCACAGCATTGGCTTCCCTACCAGAGACAGCGACAGAATACCGGTGCTGACAAATCCGGGGGATTTTCACTGGCGCAGTGGTGGTGAAACCCACATGTGGAATCCGGATACAATTTCCAGGCTGCAGATAGCGGCGCGAAACAACAGCGCCGATGCTTATGCCGCATTCGCCAAATCCGCCAACGAAGACAGCACTCGACGGGCGTCGCTGCGCGGACTGATGAAATTCAAAATCGATGCGAACGCCTCGATTGACATTGAAGAAGTCGAAGCCGCCAGCGAAATCGTCAAGCGTTTCGCCACCGGTGCTATGAGTTTTGGTTCAATTTCAGCGGAGAGTCACGAAACACTGGCAGTAGCGATGAATCGCCTCGGCGGAAAATCCAATACTGGCGAAGGCGGTGAAGACCCTGCACGTTTTAAGCCCATGGCGAATGGTGATTCGAAGCGCTCGGCCATTAAACAGGTAGCCTCTGGTCGCTTTGGTGTTACCGCCTGGTATCTCACCAACGCCGACGAATTGCAGATCAAGATTGCCCAGGGCGCGAAGCCCGGCGAGGGCGGTGAACTGCCTGGCGGCAAAGTAGACGAAAATATTGCGCGTATACGTCACTCTACCCCCGGCGTGGGTTTAATCAGCCCACCACCGCACCACGACATTTATTCAATCGAGGATATCGCGCAACTAATCCACGACCTTAAGAACGCGAATCGCGCAGCTCGTATCAGCGTCAAACTGGTGTCAGAAATCGGCGTCGGTACGATTGCCGCCGGCGTCACCAAAGCGAAAACCGATCACCTGGTTATAGCCGGGCACGATGGTGGCACCGGCGCCTCACCGCTGACGTCAATCAAGCACGCCGGCTTACCCTGGGAATTGGGTCTCGCTGAAACCCACCAGACACTGGTGATGAATAATTTGCGCTCGCGGGTTGTGCTGCAGACCGATGGCCAGCTAAAGACCGGCCGGGACATCGCCATTGCCGCACTACTGGGCGCTGAAGAATATGGCTTCGCCACAGCACCACTGATCACGCTTGGTTGCATCATGATGCGCAAGTGTCATTTGAATACCTGTCCAGTGGGTATCGCCACTCAGGATGTCGAGTTGCGAAAGAAATTTAAAGGCAAACCAGAGCACGTAGTTAACTACCTGTTCATGGTCGCAGAAGAAATGCGCGGCATCATGGCTGAGCTCGGAATGCGCACGGTCAACGAAATGATTGGCCGGGTTGATCGGCTGGATTCGAATGATGCCATCCAGCACTGGAAGGCAAGTGGCCTGGACCTCAGTGCCATACTCGAGCCGGCAAAAGTAATCTTTGAGGGTACCGAGTTTTACCATACCATGGATCAGGACCACGGCCTGGACAAGGCTCTGGACAATGAATTAATTCGACTGGCACGTGCGGCTCTCGACACTGGCGAGAAAGTTTACATCGAGCATGAAATTATCAATACCAATCGAGTGGTTGGCACCATGCTCTCCAACGAAGTGGCCAAGCGCTGGCAAGAAGACATGCTGCCCGATGACACCATCAATATAAAGTTGCAAGGCTCCGCCGGCCAAAGCCTGGGCGCCTGGCTGGCCAAGGGTATTACCCTCACCGTGGAAGGCGATGCCAATGACTATGTTGGCAAGGGCCTCTCCGGCGGCAAGATTATTATCTATCCACCGTCTGAGAGCACCTTCAAGGCCGAAGAAAACGTGATCGCCGGCAACGTCAATCTGTACGGAGCCACCGCTGGTGAAGCCTACATTCGTGGTATCGCTGCCGAGCGTTTCGCCGTACGCAACAGTGGTGCCAGCGCGGTGATCGAGGGTATCGGCGACCATGGCTGCGAATACATGACCGGCGGCTGCGTAGTCGTACTCGGTAGCACCGGCAGAAACTTCGGCGCCGGCATGTCCGGTGGTATCGCTTACGTGTGGAATCAAGGCGGCGATTTTCAAAAACAGTGCAACATGGAAACCTTCGAACTGGAAAAAGTAAGCGCAGCTGCAGACATTCTCGAGCTCAAGTCTCTGATATCAAAGCACCAGCAATATACTGGCTCTACGGTTGCCAGTGCCATCCTGAATAACTGGGAGCAATCATTGGCTCAATTCGTCAAGGTAATGCCAACCGACTACAAGCGGGTTCTTAACGAAAGAGCGGCGGCAACAGCCGCGTGAAGCCTGCAACAATGCGCAAGAAAAGTGAAATGCGAATAGTTTTGGAACACTAAATGGGTAAGCCGACAGGATTTAAGGAATTCGACAGAGAAACCGAACCTTATCGTGATGCGATAACAAGGTTGGTCGATTTCAAGGAAATTTATACCCCGCACAACGACCAGCTACTGACTAAACAGGGAGCCCGGTGCATGGACTGCGGCGTACCCTTCTGTCAATCGGAAGCAGGCTGTCCGGTTTACAACCTCATCCCCGAATGGAATGACCTGGTCTATAACGGACGCTGGAAAGAGGCGCTGGAGCGCTTGCATAAAACCAACAACTTCCCAGAGTTCACCGGTCGAGTCTGTCCCGCTCCCTGCGAAGGTGCTTGCGTACTGGGAGTAAACGAGCCCGCAGTCACTATCAAAAATATTGAATGCGCGATTATCGATAAGGGCTTCGACAACGGCTGGGTCGTTGCCAAACCACCCACAACTCGCAGCGGCAAGAAAGTTGCAATCATAGGCTCAGGCCCCGCCGGCCTGGCAGCCGCCGCACAGCTGAATCTTGCCGGGCATGACGTTACCGTATACGAGCGTGATGATCGCATCGGTGGTTTACTGATGTACGGCATTCCCAACATGAAGCTGGGCAAAGACATCATCGATCGCCGCGTCAATCTGCTGCGGGAAGAAGGCATAAGCTTCGTCGTCAACGCCGACGTCGGTGGTAGCGGCGAGCATGGAATTGCGGTCGATCAAATACTGAGTGAGAACGATGCAGTGTTACTGGCAACCGGTGCGACCACGCCAAGGGATTTGCCAATTCCCCATCGAAAAGGCGACGGCATTCACTTTGCCATGGAGTTTTTGCTCAAGAACACCAAGAGTCTGCTCGACTCAAATTTGGACGATGGTGCCTATATAAGCGCCAAGGACAAAAATGTTATCGTGATCGGCGGTGGCGATACCGGCACCGACTGTATTGGCACCTCACTGCGCCATGGTTGCAAATCACTGGTAAATTTCGAAATTATGCCGAAGCCCCCGGTACTTCGCGCGGACGATAATCCCTGGCCGCTTTGGCCAATGATTCATCGTGTAGATTATGGCCATGAAGAGGCGGCGCAGCACTTCGGTCAGGACCCCCGTGTATATTCAATCTCCGGCAAAGAGTTCGTTCGCGATGAAGACGGCAAGCTGTTGGGTATAAACACAGTAGAAGTGGATGGGGATTTTAAAGAGATACCTGGCACTATTCAATTCTGGGAAGCTGACCTGATTCTTCTTTCCATGGGATTTCTTGGTCCCGAACACTATGTCAGTGAAGCCCTGGATCTGGAGTTGGACGGGCGCTCCAACTACAAGGCTGAGTACAAAATCTTTCAGACTTCCCGAGCGAAAATCTACGCCGCCGGTGATTGTCGCCGCGGGCAGTCATTGGTTGTGCGTGCCATCGACGAAGGCCGACTGGTCGCCGATCAAATTGACCGTGACATTAATCTGTAAGCGTTTACTGTAGTTCGGTGCAAGCGCTTCCGAATATGGCTGTGCTTTGTATAAGTCCGCGCTTCTGACATACTATGGCAGCTCTGAAAAATGCAGTGATGCCCTGGAACTCCCTGCGTGGCGCCTGCGATAAATAGCCTCTGATTTCCCGAGTAGAGTTATGGATCAGCCTGTTCTGCAACTACAGAATGTAGTCAAAACCTACGGCGACTTCACCGCCGTCAACAATCTCGATCTTTCGATTCCGAAGGGTTCTATCTATGGTTTTCTTGGCCCCAACGGGGCTGGAAAAACTACCACTATTCGTATGATTCTGGAGATCATTAAACCCAGCGGTGGTGAGATTTCTATTCTTGGCCACCCCTCTGCCCTCGATGTGCGCAACCGCATTGGTTAGCTACCGGAAGAGAGAGGCCTCTATAAGAAAATGAAGGTCTGGACGATTATTCAGTATTTTGCGATGCTCAAGGGCATGGAGAAAAAACGCCGCGAAGGATCAAGCCTGGCTGCTACTGGAAAAATACGGATTGAAGGATTTCGCAGAGTCAAAAGTCGAAGCCCTTTCCAAGGGTATGGGTCAAAAGGTGCAAATGCTGTCAGCTGTCGCCCACGAGCCGGAGCTGGTTATTCTGGATGAGCCTTTCTCCGGACTCGACCCCATAAACCAATCCGTGCTGGAGGAGTTGATCCGTGCTATGGCCAGCAATGGTCAGACTATTATTTTCTCAACCCATGTTATGCAACACGCAGAGCGACTCTGTGATCATATCTTGCTTATAGCCAGGAGCGCGAAAATATTTGATGGCACCGTGCAGGAGGCCAAGGCAAGCATCCCGCGTCGCGTCATTATTGAAACAAGAAATGATATTGCTGCGTTACGAAAAATCGATGGTGTAAATGAAATTGTCAGAGCCGATAGCGAAGATGCTGGCGGTAGTGCCTGGCAAGTGCAGATATCGGAACAGCTGAACCCGCAGGATATCTTGCGGAGCTGCTTCGAACACCAAATCGAGTTGAGCCGATTCGAGTTTACCGAGCCAAGCCTGCACGATGTGTTTGTGCACCTGGTGGGTAGTGAGGCCGGGGAACAGAAATTCAGATGAATATGATTCGGCTAACCGCCTGGCGTGAATACATTGAGAACGTCAAGACCAAGGGTTTTTGGGTCACAATTCTTATCTTCCCGGTAATCTTCGCCAGTATGTATTTCTTGATGACTGCACTCTCGCGCGCCACACCCACCCGTTATTACATTCTCATCGACCAGTCCGGGCGCTATGAGCAGGCGGTGGATACTGCCATCGATAGAGAGCACCAGCGCCGTATTCTGCAGAGCTTTGTCAGCTATCTGCTGGATAATCGCAAGGATTCCGATCTTGAGCTGACCACTGCCAACGCCACCTCCGCCGCCGACCAACTGGTCGACGACGTAGACGCCGATGAGGTCTCGGCTCTGAACGACTGGCTGGACATTGGCGGCCTGGACTTTGCCCTGGTCATGGCGAGTCCCTACCTGGTAGCAGGGGCCCCTCCTTTCGAGCAGCCTTCACAGCAATTTATTGCCGCAGCCATACCCCCGGAAGTCGACATTAACGCCTCGCCAAGCGAAATAGTTGCAGCACTGCGACCCCATCTCACTGGTGAGCGTCAGATTTCCAGGGGAGAGGACAGCGGCACATTATTTGCGCTTATACTAATTCCTGAAAATGTGGATACCTATATAAGTAGACCTGACGCTACCCCGCAGGCACCCAACACATTTTCCGGCGTCCAGTACTGGGCGCGAAATTTGACAGATTCTCGCCTGCCCGATGCCATCAGCCAAAGCATCAACGCTGAGATCCGGGGTTTGGAATATGAAAAACTGGGGGTAAACAGCCAGGTGGTGAGAAATGTACAACGCACCCGGCTGCCATTGAATCAATTGGACCCGACCGCCGCGGAGGGCGAAGAGGCGGTAAGCCTGGCAGATACCTTCAGGCAGTTTGCACCCATTGGCTTTGTTTATCTCATGTTCGTATCACTCATGCAAAATGTGCAGTACCTGTTGAGCAATACTATAGAAGAGAAGTCCAATCGTATTATTGAAGTGTTACTGGCTTCGGTCACTGCGAGTGAGCTGTTGATGGGCAAGCTTGTGGGTATTGGCATGTCCGGGCTGACGACGATCGGGGTCTGGCTTCTATCTTTCTATTTGTTCATCAGCCTGTACGACAGCTCCCAGACTGAATTTATTTCGCAGATGCTTGACGTGGTGCTCGGCTCCGAATTGATTCCCTGGTTTATTTTTTATTACTTCGCAGGATACGCACTCTACTCCGGTGTTTTTCTCGCCATCGGTAGCCTGTGTAATACGCTTAAGGAAGCCCAGGCATTGATGATGCCGATGATATTAATTCAAATCATCCCCATCGCCATGATGGCATTCGTCGTGCTCGACCCCAATAATTCTATCGTCCGCGCCATGTCCTGGTTCCCGCTGTTTACACCTTACCTGATGATGAATCGTGCGGCTGCCAACCCACCTCTGGTCGACGTAATTGGAACCACTATTCTGCTACTGCTGAGCATCGTGCTGGTATTATGGGCATCGGGCAAGGTATTTAAGCTGGGCGTATTACGCACCGGTCAACCACCGAAAATCCTCGAACTGTGGCAATTGTTACGCAGCAAAGCCTAGCCGTATTGATTCTGATGACCCTTCAGAGTACTCCCAAAATACCAGGATGATACGAAGGCTTTTAGAAGACAGCCATGTCAATTGCATATTTAGGCTTGCTCTTCGTTGAAGGATAAGCAAGTAAAACATTCCCTACGGCCGATCTATGCTGAAGATGCTTGCTCCAGTCACGCAGGTGTAATCGTTATAACCAAGCCGGCCGATGGGCCGCATTCTGGCAACATCTATCAAGCCATCGGCGGTGATAAGTTCATCCCCAATATGCACGCCAATCACTTCTCCCAACACCATCACGAATTTTCCTGCCTCTTCCCAGTACGGTATGTCGACGCTTTTGATGTAGCGGCATTCCAGGTGCACTGGCGCTTCGGCGATACGGGGTGGTTTGATCAGTTGTGACGGTATGGCAGTCAAACCCGCCAGAGTAAACTCATCGGTATCTGGCGTTACAGCGGCAGAAGTCTGGTTCATCTGCTGGCGGGTTTCCCAGGTAGCCAGGTTGCACACAAATTCACCGTTTGCCTCAATATTTCTGAGCGAGTCCTTCATGCCGTCGGACGCAGCGCCGACACCGGCGGAAAACATGACGGTGGGCGGTGAATAACTGACGGCGTTGAAAAAGCTGTAAGGTGCAAGATTAAAGACACCTGCTGCGTCGACAGAACTTATCCAGCCAATCGGGCGCGGTATAATCAGACTATTAAATGGGCTGCTGGCGAGGCCGTGGTTTTTCTTGCCCGGTTCATAAAACATAGAGTTTTCACTTCTGTGGGGGTTTGGTTTACGTTAACAAAATACATTCATAGAGAATAGGGACAGATTTATTTGTACAAATTGCGACAAGTAAACTGCTCCGCTCTAACATGGTTCTCCTCTGTTCTCTTCCTTCTTCAAATTCAGCGCTTGTCCATGGCTGGGAACTTGAGCAAGTGAGGTGCCTCTGTATTGCACTGTTCTCCTGGATGGACTTCCAAGCACATGCACATTATCCTCCGTATTCATCATGTATAAGAAACTATTACTAATACTTCTATTCCTTGTCTGTTCAACTACTGGCTACGGGCAGGGGTCCAATGTGTCAGATTCTGTGCGCGCCATGATTGAGCGCAGCCAGGCTAGCAGTCAGTTTGAGCAGACGGCACGTATGCAGTTGAGTATGCAATATCAGGGTTTTCTTAATGCCCTGAGCGGCGGGGCGCAGAGAAGAAGCCAGATTGAGGCTGTTTTCGTTGAGGTTCTGACTGAGCGCGCCGAGCTCAGTTCACGGGTATCCAGAGGTGAGGCCAATGTTGCCGAGCTGAAAACTGTTGGCGGCTATGCCTATCTCCGCGCTCGTCTGGCGCCGTTGTTGAGCACCACCGAACTGAGTGCGCTGGATAGTCAAAAAGGCGGCCCATCAGATGAGCAACTGAAGAAGGAATACTCTGAGCAGTTATCGCGCAGCGCTGGCGGCCTGTCTGCAGCGACTCGTGAACTGGTACTGGATACCCTAATTAAGCATATTCAGACTGGCGAGGGCGATGCCGCCGAGCTGGGACAGTCCAGTGTGGATGACCTGGTGGCTCGGCAAATTCAATCTTTCATGCAGGTTGGCGAGGAACTGCAGTCACAACTCAGCAGCGAGCAGATGCAACAGGTGACTGCTTTCCTGGGTCAGTTGCAGACCAGCCTATACAGAAACCGCTCGATGTTAGACCAGTAGGGCCAGGTCCTGCGTGTTAACGCGGCTGTTATAGCGTGGTTATCGAGGTCCCGCCTTACAACGCACAATCCTCAGCTCTTGCCGGTAATTGACGTAATATTCAAAACTTAACCCTTTCATTCATCCAAAACTGTTGTATATTGGAGTTACTCCATTTATTCCATGAGCGGACTCTACTATGAATAATAATCTTCTGAAATTCACCTTTTCCCTATCATTGGCGGTGGCTTCGCTGGCGACTTATGCGCAAACACCAGCCCCGAATGCAGACCCCTATGCCGATAACGCCAACCCGGGGGCAACGGCCTTCCCTCTGGCCGCGCCCGCTGGCGTTGACAGTGGGGCCAGTCGCCGGGCGCTCGAAGGGGCAGCCAATACCGGGCGTTTTAATGCCAGCAGATGGAATTATGGCGACAGGTTCGAGGCGCCCCCTGGTGCCTCGATTTGGAATCCAGTGAAGGCGAAAATGCTCGAAGGCGGCAAGGTGACCGCCGGAACTATATTTGCCGCCACTGACCCCAGCACCTACTGTGCCATGGCCAATGCCGGCTACGATTTCACCTGGATGGAAATGCAACACGGTCAGCGCGACTGGGAGTACGTATCACGGATGTGGCGCACCTGCCCACACGCCGGCGCCGTTCCCGGAGTGCGAATTGCCTATACCGATGAACGGGAAATTCAGCATGCATTGGATGCTGGTGCATTGGTGCTGGTGGTACCTACCGTAGACACCGTTGAAGAAGCGCAGGAGATCGTGGACTGGACCTACTTTCCCCCGTTGGGCCGTCGCAGCAATGGCGGCGGGCAAGCATTTGCCAGAGAAATGTGGGGCACGGTGCCCGGCGGCTACCGCAACACCATTAACGATAATCTGGTGCTGATATTGATGATCGAAACCTTGGAGGGCGTGCAGAATGCGGCAGAGATTGCCAAGATTCCAGGTGTCTCAGCAGTCTTCGCGGCCAGTGGTGATCTGGGGAATTTCTCCGGTTATCGGCAGGGTGAACCTGACTACGAGCGACTAATCAATATCGTTCACGATGCGGCGATCGGTGCTGGAGTACGCCTCTGTGGCGCGCTGGCATGGCGCGATCGACCGGACTTCACTTGTTTTCAGGCAGGGAGCGAAACAGCAGCTATTGCCCGGGGGGCGCGGATGGAGTTGGGAGAGTTGGCGAATACCCAGGGCAACGTAGCTGCAGGGCCACTAGCAAAATGAGGTCCCCCTCCTGCCAGCTACAATAAATTTCCGCTCTGCACCTTGGCGCCGGAATTTCCTGCCGCCAAGGTGCAAGACCTGATTTCCCAGAGACTAATTCTCTTCGGTTTCGACTGATCCTGCGTCAGATTTGGGTGTGCCGTCGCCATTGAAACCCATGGACTCATAGCGTCTCCAGCCGGCCAGAATGCCTACCAGGCCATGATTACCTTCGTGGCAGGCATACTCGTAAACTGGATCGGCAGCGCGCCGTATTGGCATTTTGGCCGACCAACTAACATCCCAGGACAGTGGGTCTTCAACAGTGAAGTCGTATTCCAGGGTGTCGGCATCAACGCGGGTGAAGCGTTCGGTGATCTGGGCCTCTTTGGACATGCCCCTGAGGTTGTAGTCGTGGTACCAATTCTGGGTGTGAACCACCAGGGTTTCACCTTCCCAATGGCCGATGGAGTCGCCTTCCCACTTCAACTGCTTGGTGTGGTGTTCACTGTCGAGGCGAATGATACGTGCACTGTGAACCATTTCATTGAGAATCATGACGTGGTCTTTGGTCTGTACCAGCTGTAGATTGTTATTGTAGGATCCGGGAATCATGGGAGGGCCGCCAACGAAGCCTGTTAGACAGCGATCTACCGTAGTACGCCCCTCGGGGCCGGCACTTTCGAAGACCATTTGGCCATACACGGCGCGGCGTTCACGGCCAGCGACATTTGCAGCAGGGGATCTGCCATTGGGCGGATCATAAATGAGCGAAGTGCGACGATCAGCAACTGTATTGATGCCACGCTCATACCAGAAATTATTATAGGAAATAACGCCGGGAGGATAGCCAGCACCACCGACCGAGTCGATAATCAAGTCGCGATTCTGACGCCGAAGTTCAAACTCCTCCCATTCTTTCGCTTGCTCTTCGGTGAGAGTTTCGAAGGCCTCCAATTCTCTGGGCCGGTTTAGCGGAGTAATCGTGCGAAAGGTGTAGGTGCCTTGCAGGTCGGGGTGGCCATACTCGGTGCGGGGAAAATCGTCAGCTTGAGCGGATAGCAGGGGGGCAAGCAATACGCCGGCCAGCACCGCAGTCAGTATACCAAGGACTCTGGTTTTCATTCGAACCTCCAATGTCATTCTGTTGCTCTCGAGGGTTTGTGTCAGTTTAGCAGGGCTAAACTACGCTGGTTAGGGGCACTTATCAAGCAAGAAATGGTCATCAAATGTGTCAGAAATCGGGGTCAGGTCTTGCGTGTTAGCGTGAGCTAAATGGTGGAGCTAACCTGCAAGGCCTGACCCCCTAGAACGTCAAGCCCCCAAAATCCTGATTTGTTCCCTTTTATGTTAATATGCGCTCATTCACGGTCTGCGTAAATTCCACCAATTAATCTTCGACTGCACCCCCAAGGATGCCTTCCTATGAATTCCAAAGTTGATGTAATTGCTGTTAGCAGCGAGCGCCAACCTTATCCGCAGGAAAAGTCTCGTTGGTTCGGAAAGTCCCGTGATAAGAAGCTTCGAGTCGTCTTCAGTTTCTATACCCCGGACGGTAATGAGGTCTCCATACCTATCGCGAGCATGTCGGCTTATTTGAAACGGGACTATCCCTCAGTAGAAATTATATTGAAACCGGTGCTTATACTCAGGGATGCGGAAAAGTACTCGCCAGCCAATTATGCAGAATCTATTAAAGAACTAGACGCAGATCTCATTGCCTTTTCCATCATGAGTCCTCACTGGTATCCTATGGAGCCCTATTTTGAAGCCCTGAAAGCGCTGGCACCCGAGTTACCTATCCTGATTGGAGGCTACCAGGCGATGCTGTCCCAGCAGCAAACAATCGAAAATCCTAATGTGGATTTTATTTGCGTCGGTGACGGTGAGTACGCCATGGGCAATATGGTCGAGTTTTTGAGCGGCACCAAGGATGAACCCGTCGATGGCATGTGGGAAAAGCTTGATGACGGATCAATTTATAAGACTGAACCGCATCAGATAGGCGACATCCAGGCACTACCGTTCCCAGACTACGACATCTACCAGGTAAACGGTGGTTTCGAGGATGTAAACACCTCTATCTTCGGGCCTACGGGCAAACTGGTATTACCGGTCATGACCGGTCGTGGTTGTCCATACCGCTGCACATATTGTTGTAACACACCAATTTTGGATGGCTGGAAAACCAAGAAAACATTCCTGCGCAAGTATGACCCTGATGCCATGGTGAATGAGCTTATCCGGCTTCGAGACAAGTACCATGTTGATTATTTTGAATTTTGGGATGAACTTTTCCTTTCCAACCTGAAGTTCGTCCGCGCCTTCTTTGAGATTTATAAGAAAAAAATTCACTTACCCTTTTCAATCAATTCTCGGGTTGAGGTAATGAATGAGGAATTTTGCCGAATAGCAGCTGAGGCCGGTTGTCATACAATTTGGTTTGGACTCGAAAGTGGAGATGAAGAATTTCGCGCAAAAATGCTGAATCGTAAGATGAAGAACGAGAAGATAGTCGAAGCGGCAGCCAACTGTAAGCGAGCAGGCATTAACACCTTAACGTTTAACATGGTCGGTATGCCATTGGAAAGTGCTGAGAACATGAGGCAAACCTTAAAGCTGAACCAGCAAATTTCACCGAACTATTTCTTTTTTGTGCCCTTCTATCCGTTGCGAGGTACAACCTTGTACGATATTGCGAAGAAGGAAGGGCTGCTGTTGCCCGGGAAGAAAGATTTACATTTTTTGTCAGCGCTAAATGACCGTTAATTCACCCTGAACATGAAAGAATGTCCTGAGCTGCTTACAGCGGAAGAATATAACGAGATCTGCAATGAGATGTTGAATTTCCAGGAGTCAAATAACAGTCTTACCTACTCCGAGGAGGAAGGTCGGGTAGCCAATCCGGCTGGGCCAGTTGATGAAGAGGCGCAAGTTCCTACGCTGGATGAGGATTCTGCTGGTGTTGCGACCGAACTTAAAGACGCAGTGCATGCACATGATGACATCGAGGAAATGCTGCACGACAAGCCAGTGTCTCTGGTTACACGAATATTGAGGCCCTTCAGAAGCCCCTGAGCATGCACGCAACGTTCAAGGTCTATTGAGTGTCTGCACCAGCGGCAGCCATAACCAGGCTGCCACGGATCTGACCCCAGCTAAGCTCGACCAACGGAAGAGCGGAACTTATTTCAACTCCGCTTCCATTTCCAGCCTGCGCGCGCCCGCCAGTATGCCCGGCATTGCATAATTGCCTTCATGACAGGCGTATTCGTACAAACCGTCGTTGGTGGCGTAAAAGCTCAGCTCTGCGGTCCAGGGCTCGCTGTAAATGTTGCTGTCTTCAACCATGAATTGATAGAAGATTTCGCCGTCGGAATAACGGCTGAATCGCTCGATGATGCGGCCCGCCTTGGTGATGGGCACGGAACTCTGACTCAACTGCAGGGGGTGAATGTTGACGGTTTCTACCACCAGCTCATCACCCTCATACCAGCCCACAGAATCGCCAAACCATTGCTCGAGCGCTACCGGCCGTCGATGCGCCCGGGCCTCTTCAGGTGAATCAAACACGGGAATGATGCGGGCATCGTGGACCATCTCCACCATGATCATGACGTAGTTTTCAGTCTGCACGAATTGATAGGTATTGTTGTAAAGGGCGCCCATCATTCCTGGGCCGGCTTTGTTGCCAAAGCCCAACAGACAGCGCTCTGCATTGGGAATGGCTTCCGGTCCACGGGCGTCGCCGAAGCCGGTGGCATAACGGGAGCCGAAATTACGGCGTTCGAAATCATACTGCGGATTTTCCAGGCGGGGTACGCGTCCGCCATCCGGCTCGACAAGATATGAGCTACGGTACTCGCCCTTGACCAGAGCCAGATTGGAGCCGGGATCGACCCAAAAGCTATTGTAGGCCCGGGTGCCGAAGTCATCACCGGCTAAATCTGGTGTTTCGTTGACCCCATCGCCTTCGTCCAAACCACCCTCAAGACCCGCAATTGGAACATTGGCGGCAATAATCCGGGCTTCCTCCGCCGACACCACAAGAGAGTCTACGTCCCTTGGGCGCGAGAGACTGGTTAACGAGGCGTTAGTCCAGATGCCTTGCAGGTCGGGTCTCTCGGCGTTCTGCGCCAGCGCGCCAGAGCAGGCCAGAGTGGTGCAGATCAGCAAGGACCCGATGCGGGTAGTATGTTTTAGCAGGAATGCCATTTAATATCTCCTGAGGTTTTTATCCGGCGCCTAGGGTAAAGGGGGTCAGAGCAAATATACAGCATTATTTGAAGCATCTGTTGCACGAGTAGGCTCAGCTATGATGATCAAAACTGAATAATCCTGTTTACCACAGCCGTCAACCCCAGGCATCTCTGCCCCCGGTCGTACCGGGAAGTCCGACTTCTTAGCCTTGGTGGGTGAACAGGACCCATCACCAGCGGCTGGAGTATAACGACCCGAACGGCAGCGCAGGTGGGTCACGTCATAAATCGATGCGCCGTTGTCGAGCTCCCAATTCTGCCTGCCGTCAGCAGCCCGGGGATGCACAGTCAGCATCGCCTGAGTCTGGCGGTCACCCGTGACCATATAAATACCAGCAGGCATCGGAAATTCAGGTTGTTCCATAATCAGGCCGTGCTCTTCCAGCCACCAATCCTTGCTATCGAAACTCCATTTAGCCGGGGCAACACCGCCGTTGGCTTGCAAGCGCTCGTAGTCATCCAGATCAACGCCACGGGGACCAGGATCTTTGCGCCATAGGCCCCATTCCTGGGCATTACTGCCGGAGTGCGCCTGAGGATCACCTAGCGCGGCGATGAACTGGGTTGGAATACGTCTGAATTTTGGGCGTGCCAGTTGTGCCAGTGCGACTGGGGATAACAACAGTGTCGCAGCCGTTGCGGTACCAGCGACGAGTAGGTCTCGTCGGCTAACTCTGCTCTCAAGTGGATGGCCTGATTTAGCCCAGCCGAAAATCTTTCGCTCTTGCTTTTGGCTCATAGCCGTCTCCTCTTGGTACCGTGCTGACGAGCACTCAATCAACAAGCATTCGTTCAAAGTGCTACCGGGCGGTCACCTAGTGAATTGCATACAGAATAAACAACTCCCTCCAAAACGTCCAGCGGCAGCCCTGGAGGCTATAGTTATCACCAGGTTGCAGCAAATTTCCTGGTCCGCCGGGGAAACCAGGCTGCCTCCTGGCGAAAACTACTGTATATTTACTCTGACTCTGTCTATACGGTTACGGTGAAGCGCCATGCATAGTAAATTCTTACTCTTTGTTTCTATCCTGATAGCCCCTATTACCTTGTCTCTGGCACAGACGGCTGAAGATTACGTCGTGCCCAGAACAGAATGGGGTCAGCCTGACCTGCAGGGGGTCTGGAATTTTAATTCCAGTACACCAATGCAGCGACCCGAGCGCTTTGGAACGCAGGAGTTTATGACTCCGGAAGAAGTTGAGCAGGATCGCCTGCGTCAGGCAGAAAGGCGTATAGCGGCGGATGCGGCAGAGGCCGAACTGGTACTTAACCCGGAAGCCCCACAAGTGGGGGCCAGCACCGGTGGCTATAACAATTTCTGGTATGAATCGGCCAGTATCGGCGAAAACGTTCGCACTTCTCTTATCGTCTACCCGCCAAATGGTCGTCTACCGGCAAGAGTTGAAGGCGCGGCAGTGCATACCGCCAATCTGGGCCCAGACGTTGAAGGTGAGCGTCCAGTGCTTGCAGTCTTCGGCGGCATTGGCAAGGACGGGCCGGAGGATCGCGGTCTATCCGAGCGCTGCCTGATAGGTTTTAACGCCGGGCCCCCCTTCACCGGGGGTGGTTACAACGCCAACGTGCAGATTTTCCAGAACCGCGATCACGCCGTAATTATGACGGAGATGGTGCATGACGCCCGCATTGTTCCACTAGATGACCGCAGCGTTATCGACGACGATATTCGCTTGTGGTCCGGCGATTCCAGAGGCTACTGGGAGCAAGACACTCTGGTGGTCGAAACCAGAAACTTCACCGGCCTGACGCCCAGCTTCAGCCGTTTCGGTACCGCAAAAGACAAGACGCTTACCGAGCGCTTTACTCGAGTAAATCCGTACACGATTGAGTACGAGTGGACACTTGAAGATCCTTCTACCTTTACGGATAAGATTGTTGCCACCATGCCAATGACTAAAGTAGCTGGCACCTTGTATGAGTATGCCTGCCATGAAGGCAACTATGGCATGCTCAATATCCTTCGCGGTGAGCGCATGAAGGAGCGACGCGTAGAGTAATCCCGGGTCAGGTCCCGCAAGATGGATACCCCGTGGGGTAAGCAGCGACTACATGTTTATTCTGACCCCAATTGCCAGGGTGGCTATGAGCGCTTGCTGCATAGATAGCGCTACGATTTCTGAATTCGAAAAAATACGAGGTCTGAATTGGGGCAGGTCTTGCATATTAGCGTCTAAGTTCTGCCGAATTCATGGAAACCATCATGAAGAATAGTAATCTGCTGATTCTACTATGCTGTTTTTTACTGCAGGGTTCCCTGCCTTCCCTGGCCGCCGAAGACTATGTAATCCCTCGCACCGAATGGGGACAACCGGACCTGCAGGGTGTTTGGAATTTCTCTTCCAATGTGCCGATGCAACGAGACGAGCAATTCGGAGAACGACAATTTCTCACCGCTGATGAGATCACCGCAATTCGGATTCCGCATTTCGAATTAGGGGCAGGGGCTGACGTGGCACCGCCAGCGTCAGGAATCGAAACTTTCTACAATGATATCTGGGTGGAAAACACAGGTAGCAACGGCAACGTGCGCACATCACACATAGTCTATCCACTCAATGGTCGCATTCCGCCATCGGTGGAGGGAATAGAAAATCAATCCGGTGGGATAGTAGAAGCTGCCGGGCAACGTCCGGTGAGGTTTGTAGTCGGCGGCATCAGCCGGGATGGTCCGGAAGATAGAGGCCTGTCTGAACGTTGTATTGTGGGTTTCAACGCCGGCCCGCCGTTTACGCCAAGCTTGTATAACAACAATGTGCAAATCTTTCAAAACCGAGATCACGTGGTGATCCTGACCGAGATGATTCATGATGCTCGTATCGTTAAACTCGATGGCCGCGCGGCTTTAGATCAGAGCCTTAGGCTGTGGTCAGGCGACTCGCGCGGTTACTGGGATAGCGACACCCTGGTTGTGGTAACACAAAATTTCAACGACTTGACGCAAAGCTTCGATGGCTTTGGCACCTCCAAAAACAAAGTGCTCACCGAACGATTTATCCGCATCGGACCGCAATCTCTCAACTATGAATTCACTATCGATGACCCCTCCACGTTTACTGATAAATTCACTGCTGTAGTACCCATGACCAAGGTGGCGGCGCAGTTGTACGAGTATGCCTGTCACGAAGGAAACTATGGCATGGCGAATATGCTGCGGGGGGCACGCAGAAAAGAAGTCAGTGAAGTGTCAGATCGAGTCGCCAATTTGTTTCGCCGACAATAGGATCAAGAGGGCAGAGTAGTTTGATTTCTATCGATCAGGGTCCACTCTGATAGTTGAAGTTTCATTTAATATTTCAATAATTGCCAACTTGTCTTGTGCGGTCAAATGTTCAAACTCCGGGCTCTTATCCCGTCCCAGAAGCACGTCGCCAATAGCCGCGAAAAGGTCAACCTTAACTTGCTGTGGCAAGGCTTCAAAAGCTTCAGAATAAACCAGATAGCTAAAGGGATATTTAAACAGGCGGTCAGTCAGATCCAGTTCTCGCAACGAGCGCCCCCGGGAATCCTTGGGACCGATATCATTGAACATCCCGGTAAAGCCTGATACGCCAACAACGGGACTGCTGAGAGCGGGCTGCCCAACCATGAACAGGGAATGCAACAGTTCATTGCTGAGTGATTCAATCTCGCCCTGCGCCTCGGGAGAATCCCACGTTGCATTTTCCAGCGCTGTTCTTGCGTAATAATTCAGCCGCGTTATGAGGTTCTGCACTTCGATTTGATGCTCAACTATCAGCAGTGCCACGATATCGCTATAGGGAGTGAGATAAGGCTCCGTGTCTGTCAAATGACTTACACTGGATATATTGACGGTTTTTGTAAGATTCTCCGGTTGCAGGTCTGCTGCATTTTCAACCAGAACGTTGCCCAGATGTAACTGCTCACCGTGATTCCCAGTTACGAACCATCCACCCCATCGATTTCGTATGGGAGTACGACTGGTGGTCATAATATGACTTTCGTGCGAAACCAATTGGCCCTGCTGCCCGGTGTAGCCTGAACTCATCATAAACCGAGGAGTACCACCGCCTGTCAGGCTATAACTATCATGGCATCGCACGCACTGATGCATTTGTCGCGCAAACGTGGGTCGTCCGGTTTCCTGCTGACTCAAAGTGTAAAAAACCGGACCCAGGTTTGGATCCATGGAGGCGATCTCAAGCACATTCGACCCTTGCACCCAGGCGACGTACACCTGATCATTAAAATAAATAGCACGGGGAGTCGATGAGGAAATCAAGCCCACTTGCAAGCTGGTTTTTGAAAAAACCAGCAGCTGTGTTGAGCTATACAGTTCCAGTGTCCTCAGTACAGAATCCAGGTATCCTCTGCCCTGATTGAATTGCAGTTCCACTTCGCCACGATCCATTCGCTGCTGTAATTTAGCAATGGCATCCTCAGCGCTCTTAGTCGCGTAGCCGATAACTGGAAATTCCCTATCGTAGAGCAAGGGAGTTTGAGTATAGGCCAGGCTAGCCGCGAGAGCCGAACATAAGCCAGCCGCTACAAGGCAAGTAATCTTCAATAGTTTAGCGATCATAAACAGACCACGGTTGCAAAAAAGACAGTAACATTAAAATATTTTTTCCCGAAAAGATGCCGACGAGAGACTCGGTTCGAGCAGTCCCTCGGGCAGGCCGCGCTGTTCGGAAAAGGCGACAGCGATGGCGTGGGTGCCAGCATTTACGTTGAGTGTTAGTTCCAGGTCGT
>Ga0115002_10000307_pt1 | contig 70950 bp, 55 predicted proteins | sample ArcticOcean_MG_C_8_FD_89576 | JGI IMG/M metagenome (GOLD analysis project Ga0115002, IMG submission 89576) | Marine microbial communities from western Arctic Ocean - ArcticOcean_MG_CB11_86 | ecosystem: Environmental > Aquatic > Marine > Oceanic | place: Arctic Ocean: Canada Basin | collected... | reverse complement strand
CGAAATGGTAGACGCGCTACGTTCAGGACGTAGTGTCCTTACGGACGTGCGAGTTCGACTCTCGCCCTCGGCACCATCCTTCCGTATCACTCCGGAAGGAACGGAAATTACATGCGCCTGTAGCTCAGCGGATAGAGCGCAGCCCTGCGAAGGCTGAAGTCGAGAGTTCAAATCTCTCCAGGCGCACCACTTTCCGGATTGCCGGTCCGGGCCTTAGACGGCCGTACTTCAGTCCTATCCGGGTCGGCATGCGCGCTCCCGGGCGGTTAGCTCAGTTGGTTAGAGCACCTGCCTTACAAGCAGGGGGTCACAGGTTCGAGTCCTGTACCGCCCACCACTCGTAAATTCGGGAGAATGCCTTCCGGAATTGGCCGCCACGAAACCACGGCGCTCATCGCTCCGTAGTAACTGCCAGCGAGAGGGATCCATTTGGCCACGGTAACCGGACCCGAGCTACTAGCACGGGAGATAGTTCAAAACGTCGAGAAGGTGATCGTCGGTAAAACCGAGGTCGTTGAACTCGTCGTTATCGCGCTGATTTCACGCGGACATGCCCTGATTGAAGACGTGCCGGGTGTGGGCAAGACCATGCTCGCCCGCAGTATCGCCCGATCAGTGGGATGTGAATTCCGGCGAATCCAGTTCACCCCGGACCTGTTGCCGAGCGACATCACCGGGGTCTCCTTTTATAACCAGAAGACCTCCGAATTTGAGTTCAGGCCCGGCCCTATCCTCTCCCAGATAGTCCTCGCAGATGAGATCAACCGTGCGACGCCAAAGACGCAATCAGCGCTCCTAGAGGCGATGGCGGAACGACAGGTAACCGTGGAGGGGGTGACGCACCGGCTGACAGACCCGTTCATGGTGATGGCGACCCAGAACCCGATCGAGTACGAGGGCACATTCCCGCTGCCTGAGGCGCAACTGGACCGTTTCTTCCTGCGCGTCAGGATCGGCTACCCGACGCTGGACCAGGAGATCGCCATCCTCAACAGCCAGATACATGCCGAGCCGATAGACGAGCTGACGGCGGTGGCCAACCCCAATGACATCATTCAGCTCCAGAACGCAGCGCGCGATGTGTACGTCCACGATCTGATCAAGGAATACATCGTCGCCCTCACGAACTCCACGCGTGACCACCCGGACGCCTCGCTCGGTGTATCGCCGAGGGCGTCGCTGGCGCTCATGCGCGGCGCACAGGCCCGTTCCATGATTGACGGACGCGACTTCGTCTCGCCGGACGATGTGAAGTCCATCGCAGAGGCGGTGATGTCACATAGGCTGATCATCTCCCCGGCGGCCCGGATGCGCGGGGTTAACGGCGAGGAGCTGGTCGGCGAAGTGCTCGACAGTGTTCCGGTACCGGGCGCCGAAGTCGGCGGTCCGGCAGGTAGTTAGGCGTCCGCATTGTTGACCGCACGCCCGGCAGTTCCCGAACGTTTCAGCCGATCTTCGGGCGTCCAGGATCGGTCCCGCAACCGTCGAATATTGGACTGGTTGTACGACCACCGCCGTGCGGCGATAGTCGTCTTCGTAATCATCCTGACCTTCATGTCCGGGATGGGAACGGGATTCACGCTCTCGTTCAGACTTGGCTACGTCCTCGTCATCATGCTGGCCATCGCATTTATCTGGTCGCGCATGGGCTTTGCGCGGATCAACGCCCGAGTTCGCCGCCCCAATCGGCCGATGCGTGTTGGCGAGCAACTGTCGGAAACGGTCGAGATCTCCAACAACGGCGGACTGCCAAACCCGTGGATAGAGATAGAAGAGTTGACCGACATCCCCGGAGTGATGGCCGGGCGGATTATCGATATGCCGGGCGTAGTCGTGAACCGGAGGTTTCAGATCGATGCGCCCATGATCCAGCGTGGCGAGTTCACCCTGGGACCTCTCGTCGTTCGATCCGCAGACCCGTTCGGGCTGTTTCCAAACTCACGTGAATACCAGGGCTCGGACCGCCTGCTTGTCTACCCGCATGCCGTCCCGATTCCGGACTACGCGATGGCCCACCTCAACCTGAGCGGCGACGCCGGCGATCGCCGCAGGACCCATCTCGTCTCGCCGCACGTGTCGTCTGTGCGTGAGTACGTTGCCGGTGACAGTATGAGCCGCATTCACTGGCCGAGCACCGCACGCCAGTCCAAGTTGATGGTCAAGCTTTTCGATCAGGGCGAGGCCGGCGAGGTGTGGGTGGTCCTTGACCAGCATTCTTCCACCGTCGCCGGTCGTAATGCAGAGTCCGCCGACGAGTACGGGGCGACCATCGCAATCTCAACCATCGAAAAGTACCTGGGGATGGAGCTCCCGGTCGGATACCTCTCGTACGGCAGTGAGCAGATAACCCGGCCTCCCGTGCGCGGTGGATCTCAGCTTGAAGAGATGACACGAAATATCGCTATCAGCAAGCCAGAAGGCGATGTGGAGCTGGTCGATATTCTTGCCGAACTTGCGCCTTCGGTCGGGTCCAATACGGCGCTTGTCGTTATTACCGCTTCCAGATCGTTGGCATCCTCTGGCCACTGGGTCGGCGCGCTCCAGGGGCTTGCCAGGCGCGGCGTCAACATCACCGTGGCGCTGCTGGATCGGGAGTCGTTCCTGGATCCAGATCAGCGAACCGGAAGTGACGACGATTCCAATAACGATGTGCTCGCCGAACTGGTAGGCACCGGGATCAGGACATACCAGGTCAAACAAGGCCAACCGGTGGCTGTATCTCTGACAGATCAGGTTCGCGAGTCCCAGATCGCCGTCCCGGTTGCTGACGAGGACGAAGTGACCAGGCTGCCAGAGGCCCCAGAAACTCAGGCGGAGGTTCGCGAATGAGCACACGTTCGCTGAACCTGCCCGGGGCGTCCGCGTCAGATGAGACCGACGTCTCTGAGCGACTCAGGAACGGCCTGGGGCTAATAGGCCGGATAGCGGGTATCCGCGGCGCGGAAGGGCTGGTCACCTACGTCCTTCTCTGCTTGATGGCGCTTGTGGTTGCGTGGTCCGTTCAGCTTGCCGGCTGGGGGGACTCCCCGGTCCTGATATGGACCGTGCTTGCCGGAACGGCCCTCGGAGTCGCCTTCGCGAGACCCATTGGCCCCTGGCCGCTGCGTCATCTCGTCGGGATTCTGGCCGGCGTGCCGTTCTCCATCTGGCAGGTATCTTCTAGCGCGGACGGGGCCAACGTATTCGCAAGATTCGGCGATACATGGACCCGGCTCGCCATCTGGTTCGACATCGCACAGGCGGAAGGCATCAGTACCGACCCCCTGCCGTTCAGCGTCTTCCTCTCCGTCATCGCATGGGTCGTCGCGTACGCCGCAGGTTGGAGCCTGTTCAAGTGGAGAACGCCGTGGGCCCCGTCCTTCATATTTGGGATAGCGATCCTCACAAACCTGAGCTACAGATTCGGCGACTTTGAATACACCTTCTACTTCTTCGCCGCGATAGCGATAGCCATGTTCGCCCACCTGACGCTGGTCAACACAAGGCGGCGATGGGATGCAGCCGGGATCCCGTACTCCCACGGGATCAGCCTGGAAAGCATCGTGGCGCCCATCGTCATCGGCGCGATCGTCGTCGCCATCGCCGGGTTCATGCCCATGTACAAGATCAGGCTGGAGACGCTTGACGGTGCCTGGGGCGCGATGAAAGACCCGTTCCGTGACAGGCTGGAGGACCAGGCGCTGCGGCTGTTCCCGAACGTGGGAGGCATAGACTCTGGCGACCTCCGGGCGTTCGACCAAATTCTGGCGTTCAAGGGGCAGATCAAGTTCAAAAAGGACCCGCTCTTCTTCGTCGAGACCAGATACGAAACGCTCAACCCGGCGCGGACCTACTCCGTTTATACGTCACAGGGCTGGATGGCGGGGCCGGTCACTCAGTTCATTCGGCCGCCGACGATTACTCTGCCTCTTGAAAGGACACTTCTTGAGCGTATCGTTGTCGAGCAGCGTATCGTCGCGGACGACAACAAACTGGGATTCGCCATCCCGGGCGATTACGCCCTCAACATCGACCGTCCCTACATCTCCGAAGAACTCCCGCCGTTGAGAGTCACACTGAACATGGTGGAGGGCGAGCTCGATCCAAACCTGCCTGATGATGTGATCACGTACGCAGACGCACTTCGCGACATCTACCTGGAACCTCAATTATTCAACAGCGCCCCGGTCGAGTCGGTAGTCGGAAATCTGTTACCTCCGGATCTTGAGATCATCGAGGTTCAGGAGAAACGCGGCGCTTTGGAATCGATAACGATCCAGCGGATCACCGAGCCGATATTCGATCAGGTAGCAGCGAGATTTATCGATCGTGCGGAACCGGGTGAGCCGGTTGTCGTTAAGCGTTTGATATCGCAGGCGACGGAGGAACAACTGGACGAAGCCGGGGTCGAGTATCCGCTCTGGGTGACAGATCGTTACCTACAGCTGCCAGAATCGCTACCAGACCAGGTCTCAGTCCTGGCAAGCCAGATCGTCACGGAAGCGGAGACTGTGACCCCGTACGCAATGGCTGTGGCCCTGACCAATTACCTGCGCGCCTTCGGTTATAGTCAGGACATAGACGGCCCGGATCCCGAGCAGGATGGTGTCTCATATTTCCTGTTCGACACTGCGCTGGAGCCATGCCAGGGGGCATCCATAGGGCCCCGGTGTGACGACGACCGACCGAAGGGTTACTCCCAGTACTTCGGCTCATCCCTTGCCGTGATGTTGCGCAGCCAGGGCGTACCTGCGCGGATGGTGTCTGGGTTCAAGGAGGGTGTATTCGACCCGATACGCGGCGGATTCGTAATCAGGGATGTGGACAGCCACGGCTGGGCGCAGGCGTACTTCCCCGACTACGGCTGGATCGATCTGGAGTCGACGCCCGGAGCGCCGCAGTTGATACGTGGCGCATTGCCTGAGCTGGAGGTCACGTTCTCCGGGGGCACAGATTCATTTGCGGCCGGAGCTGACCTGTTTATTGAGACCGGAGAATCCCTGCTCGGGTCCGGCGACGGCCCCGAGCTCGACGAGTTGTTGAGTATCACGCCATCCAATAACACGACGTCGGTATGGTCGATCGCTGTGGGAGCGGTACTTGTACTGACCTTCATCGGCGGCGTTATAGCATGGCGCTGGCAGTTCTGGGCCATGTCCCCAACTGGCCGTGCGTATGCAGGAATGTCTCGCCTCGGCTGGCTCTCAGGAACCGGTAGACGAAGATATGAAACTCCCATGGAATACGCTTTACGTCTAGGCGAAACGGCTGCCGACGCCGATGAGGGGGGGCAAGTGATAGCGAAGGCCTTCGAACGAGAGGTGTATAGCGCTCGGGTGGTTCCGGATCCGGTCCATGAGATGGTCCAGGATGAGTGGCCTGCTGTCCGCTGGGCGCTGATCCGGCGATCGTTACTACGCTTGATCGGCATCAAGTCGCGTCCACCGTTCAGAGTGGCGCTGGCGAATCCGGCGGAGCGACCGTTGTACTCCCGGATAACAAGCACCGATGACCCGGATCAGGTCACGTCCGGCGAAGCGGGCGCCAGTGCCTGAGCTTAAGTACGATATTTTCGAGACCGCATACGGCTGGATTGGCGTGGCGGCGTCTGAGAACGGCATCACGCGGATAACTCTCCCTGAACTGACCGCGGCAGATGCGGAGTCAGAACTGGGCCAGGCGATCCAGGATGCGCAAAGGGATAAATCTAGGTTTGAGGACCTTCGCACCAGCCTCGACCGCTATTTCTCTGGAGAGTCGGAAGACCTAACACAGATAGCGATAGATCTCGACGACCCGGAGTTCTTCGCCCGTGCACGTGCCGCCTGCCGGACCATACCCGCCGGCGAAACGCGTACCTACGCATGGCTTGCCAAAGCGGCCGGCAGCCCGAACGCCATCCGCGCGGCGGGCCAGTCGATGGCCCGGAATCCGGTCCCGTTGCTGGTCCCGTGCCACCGCGTTGTCGGAAGCAATGGACGGCTTCACGGCTTCGGGGGAGGGATTGGCCTGTCGCTCAAGGCGCGTTTACTGCGGCTGGAAGGCCACCTGGAGACCCCAGAAGGCGTGCAACTCACGCTGCTTGCGTGAGGAGTTGTTCAGTCGAAATCACCGGTAGCGCCTGGCTCATCGACGCTGATCTCTGAGAGGTTTATCAGCGTCTCAAGCGCGTCGCGGGCGACCTCCGCATCTTCCTGCGGAGTGACAAGCCTCACCGGTGACGCCGACACACCGAGAAAGCCAAACGTATCACCCGCCCTCAACTGGCACCTGATATTTGCCTGGGAGAGCAGGTCCTGCCACATCTCCGCCGTCAACTGATCCGGCGCGGTAGCGAATACAACCCAGTCCATGAATACAGCTTACGCCGATGCCCGCCGAAGGGATTCCCCCATTACAGGGACCTTAAGCGGGCGTGGCGTTCGCCAGACCCGGTATCAGGACGTTCTCCCCTCCGATCATCTCCGACAGGTTTGAAACGAGCTCATCGCAAGGCTGGATCGCGAACGGCATCTCCAACGTTACGACGCGCTCCCCCGTCTCCACCTCAAGGATGAACGGATGATCGCCCTTGTAGTTCAGGAGGAGCCGGATGATGTCTTCAAAACGGTTCTTGTCCTCGGCGACAATGCCGGTTTCAAATACACGTATCGAAAGAGCCGGTTCTGTCGGCGCCAGCGTTGCTGCCTCGGTATGAGAAGCGCCGTTGCCGTTGGAAATACCCGCGGCATTGCCCATGGGCGCAGCGGGCTTCAGATGGTTCGGGTTGTGTGAGGAAGTTGCTGGCGCAGCCGCACGAGGATTATTCGCTCCCTGTGCCGGATTTGTAGAGTTCAGGGGGTCGTTAGTCAAAGGGGCCGCTTCTTCATGTCCGGGCAATCGATACTCCTGTCCGCCGTCTACTGATATTGATAGGTACCCGTTGTGCTCTTTCACGGTCCCGGTCAAGGCCACATGGGTTCCCTGCTTCCAGAGATGCCCGGTCGTCGCCAGGACGTTTGACCATATGACCAGTTCGATGTCACCGCCGAGCAACCCGAACTGGACTTTTACGAACGGATCTCCCTTACGGGTCGTCCTCTCCTCCACCGCGCCGACCGTACCGACCGATGACTTCCGCATGCCGTTCATGTCGGGCGTGAGCTGACTGGCAAATACGATCGACTCGTCCTGTAACGCGTACATCGCACGAGTGATCGGGTTCTCCGATATCGTCACGCCCAGCAGTTCTTGCTCCCAGAGCGTGCGTTCGTGATCCGTGACATCTCCACCGGTCGGCAACTCAAGCGCCGGTAACGGTGTGCTTACGGAATCGCCGAGCATATCGAACATCGTGGTCTGGCCGGATTCCCGCAACGCGGTTTCGCGTCGGATCAGGGACATGATCCGGTCCAGCCCCTCGATCATCGCTCCACGATCACCGAGTCGATCAAATCCGCCGACCTTTATCAGGCTCTCGAGCGCACGTTTGTTCAGGCTGCTGAAATCAACTCGCTTGCAAAAGTCTTCAAGCGAGTCGAACGGCCCATCGGCGTTTCGTTCTTCGATGATCGGCTCGATCGCGCCAACACCCACGTTCTTGACGGCGGCCATGCCAAATCGGATGGCCTCACCATCGTCATTGCTATCCACAGCAAATCCAACCTGGCCACGGTTCACGTCAGGCGCCAGCACGGCGATGCCGAGGCGTCGGCATTCTGAGATTGCAGCGGTGAGTTTGTCGGGCGTGCCCGTCACCGCGTCCATGAACGCAACCATGTATTCAACTGTGAAGTTGGCTTTCAGGTACGCCGTCCAGTACGAGACCATGGCGTAACAGACGCTGTGGGCCTTGTTGAAGGCGTAACCGGCGAAAGGCTCGATCAGGTCGAACATTTGCTGCGAAAGTTCGGGAGAGTAGCCGTTTGCGATTCCGCCGGCGATGAACTTCTCGCTTTCCGCCGCCATCACCGCCTTGTCCTTTTTGCCCATCGCCTTCCGAAGGATGTCCGCCTCTCCAAGCGTGTATCCACCAAATCTCTGGGCGATCAGGAGCACCTGGTCCTGATAAACGACGATCCCGTACGTTTCTTCAAGCAGGCCCCGCAGGTCATCGTGCGGGTAGGTGATCTGGGTCCGGCCGTGTTTCGCGTTGATGAAATCGCCGATGAACTCCATCGGTCCCGGTCGGTACAGGGCGATCATCGCAGCGACGTCCATCACCGATGACGGTTTTAACTCCTTGATGTAACGCCGCATCCCGGAGCCTTCAAGCTGGAACACCCCGGCGGTCTCGCCGGAGGACAGCAGTTTGAAGGTCTCGGTGTCATCAAGGGGAATGTCCGGCAGTGTCATCGCTTCACCGCGCGTCTCGGAGATGAGCTTGAGCGCACGGTCAAGGATGGTCAGGTTAGTCAGGCCCAGGAAGTCCATCTTGAGTAGGCCTAGGTACTCGAGCGGCTTCATCGGGTACTGCGTTGTCGGGACGGCGTTCACGTCGGACTTCGTCCCACGGGCGAGCGGGACGAAGTCCGTGAGCGGCTCTTCCGTGATCATTACGCCGGCTGCGTGAGTGCTGGCATGACGGACCGTGCCCTCGATCCCCTGTGCCAGCTCAAGTAAGCGCTGCCCGTTGCCGCCGTCTGACGCGGCCTGTTGCAACTCCGGGGTCTCTTTGATCGCCTGTTCAAGCGTAATTTTGAGGGTAGTCGGGATCAGCCGTGCAAGTCGGTCTACCTCGGCCAACTCCGTGCCGAGCGCACGTCCGACGTCGCGGACAGCGGCCTTCGCTCCCAACGTCCCGAAGGTCACGATCTGTGCGACGTGGCCCTCACCGTACTTGTCCAGACAGTACCGGATGACCTCCTCACGGCGGTCGTCCTGGAAGTCCATGTCGATGTCAGGCATCTCACGGCGTTCAAGGTTCAGGAACCGCTCGAACACCAATTTCGTGGCAAGCGGGTCGATCTCGGTGACACCGAGGCAGTACAGAACAAGGCTCGCGGCGGCACTGCCACGCACGCCAAATACGATTTTCTCTCGATGAACGAAATTAGCGATGTCCCAGACCACGAGGAAGTAGTCAGGAAACCCGGTGCTTTCGATCACTTCGAGCTCGTAGTTGAGCCGATCCCATACCGTTTGATCAGCGCTCGGGAAGCGCTGTCGCAGGCCCTCTTCACACAGTTGCCTTACGTACTCCAGAGCTGATTCACCGTTCGGCGTGTGATACCGGGGCAAGCGACTCTGAGTGAAGTCGATCTCGAGCTCAGATTTTTCGGCGATCAGGCCGCTGTTTGAGATCGCTTCCGGGTGTTCCGGGAACAGCGCCGCCATCTCGGCTTCGGACCGAAGGTAGAAGGTCGGGTCCTCCATCTTCATCCGTTTGGTGTCCGTGACCAGCGAGTTAGTCTGGATGCAAAGCAGGATGTCGTGGAGTTCGTGATCGGATGGAAGGGTGTAGTGGTTGTCGTTCGTGGCAACCAGAGGCGTCCCGGTCTCTTTTGCCAGCTCGAACACGCCGCGGTTCATCGTGAGCTGGTCCGGGATTCGCTCGTGCCACATCACTTCCAGGTAGTAGTCGTCGCCGAACACCTGCCGGTACCAGTCCACCGTCTCCCGCGCCTTTTCCATCTGGCCACTGACGACATGTGTTCCGATCTCTCCTGACAGGCAGCCGGAGAGTATGACGAGACCTTCGGAATGCTCTTCCAGGATCTCGCGGTCCATGCGAGGCCGGTAGTAGAAGCCCTCAAGCTGTGCCTTGCTGGCGAGCTTGAGAAGGTTGCCGTATCCGACCTCGTTCTTGGCGAGCACGGTCATGTGATACGGGGACCGGTCTGCCGGGTTTCGGGTCAACCTGCTGCTCTGCGCTACGTAACCTTCCATGCCGATGATCGGCTTGATGCCGACGTCCGTGCACGCGCGATAGAAATCGATCGCTCCGTACATGACGCCGTGATCGGTAAGGGCGAGCGCAGTCTGTCCTAGCTCTGCGGCGCGTTGCGCCATGTCTTTGACTGAACTCAGGCCGTCGAGGAGGCTGTACTCGGAATGGTTATGGAGATGTGCGAACAAGGCGCGTTGGGACCTCTGTGTAGCCCGGGAGTGGACGGCGCTGGCGATCACCCAACGTGATACTTCCTACACTGGAGTGGTACGCCTCTCGGCGGAAGTACTGACTGTCACCGGGTGCTCGGACTATAGCCCGCGGACGGGTAGCGCGTCGAGGCCCTGTATCCCCTAAATGTTGTTGAGAACGGTCCCGTTATCACCACCACTTGTGGATAACTGAGAGCGCGAGACATTGTGCCAGGGAGTGTCTACTCGGAGGTGCTACTCAAAACGAACAACACGCCTAATGCCATCAGCATCATGATTAGCAGCCCACCGAATACGAGACTGATCCAGAACCACATTTTCGCCGTGTTTGAACTGGTGACAGGGAGCGTGTCTACTTCTGGGCCAGCCTTCACAACATACGTTCCAAGCCATTTGTCGTGCCAGGTCTGGTTGTCGTTGTCTGAATAGGCGGTCCAGTACCCGGCGCCGATTACTATGAAGCTGATGATGGACGCGAGACCGCGGGCCCACATGTGATAGAAACCGGCCAGTTCACCGGTGTCTCTCACCACCCTGAGTCCGACTATTCGTGCACCAACGTCCTGTCCACGACGGAACAAGAACAGGCTCCAGATGAACGCGCCCAGCGATACGATCCAACCGACTATTGGTATGGCGCTGAGGATCCTGACAACGACGTTTGAGATCAGCCAGGCTCCGGTACGAGCGCCCATGTCGGCGATCTCGCCGGGGACCGCGCTGCCATCAGAGGCGAGGGTGTGTGGCGTGTAGCCCGCCGGGTCGCCCAACGGATCGTAGGTATTCGGATAATCAGTTTCGTACGGAACATACGATTCCGCCGGGACGGGAATGCCGCACTCACGACAAAAGTTAGCTCCCGGGGCGAACCGAGCGCCGCAGTCGCTACAGAAATCCGGGGTCAGAGCGGTCAGTGTCGTTCTCCTGCTACCGTGCCTTATCGGCTTTCGTTCGATCGTTGGACGCCGACTTACCCGGCGCTCTACTCTTCGAACTTCCGGATCACAACGCAGGCGTTCTGGCCGCCGAAGCCAAAGCTGTTTGAGAGGACCGTATTGACCTCAACTTCCCGGGCGACGTTCGGCACGTAGTCCAGGTCGCAAGCAGGGTCCGGGTTCTCGTAGTTGATCGTCGGGTGGATCACGCCGTCGCCAATGGTACGAATTGCTGCGGCCGCTTCCAGACCACCGGACGCACCAAGAGAGTGGCCGATCATCGACTTGGTGGAGCTGATCGGGGTTTTGGCTGCGTACTCGCCGAACACGGTCTTGATGGCTCGTGTCTCGGCGGCATCGTTGACCGGCGTCGACGTGCCGTGTGCGTTGATGTAGTCGACATCCTGCGGATCGATGCCAGCGTCTTTTAGCGCCATCAGCATCGCCCTGACCGCACCCGCACCGTCCTCGGGCGGGTGGACAAGGTGATGGGCGTCCGAGGTCACACCCCATCCGGCGATCTCGCCGACGATGGTTGCGCCGCGATCAAGTGCGTGTTCAAGGTCTTCGAGCACCAGGATCCCGGACCCTTCCGCAGGCACGAAACCGTCACGGTTCGCGTCAAAGGGCCGGCTCGCCTTTTCCGGGGCTTCGTTGCTGCTTGTGGACAGGGCGTGGATCGTGGAGAACCCGCCGAGTCCGATCTCACAAATTCCGGCTTCAGCTCCACCGGCGATCATCACGTCTGCGCCGCCACGTCGGATAACCTCGGCCGCTTCGCCGAGCGCCTGTGTTCCGGCTGCGCAGGCCGTGATCGTGGTTCCGATGTATCCGGTGGCGCCGTAAACACGGCTCACGTTCGCAGCAGCCATATTCGGCAGCATCATCGGGATGTAGTAGGGCGAAATGCGGGTGCCGCTGCGTTTCACCATCACCCGTGCCGCGGCCTCCGTCTCCGGGTAGCCGCCGATACCGGTGCCAAGGAGCACGCCGCACCGCGTTCGCTCGTCGTCCGTGAGGCTATCGAGTCGGCCGAGTCCTGAAGATTCAAGGGCCCCGCCCGCAGCCACCACGGCTAGCTGGGCAAAGCGAGCCATTCTTCGAGACTCTTTGCGGTCCATATAGGTCGTCGGATCAAAATCCTGGACCGTCGCGCCAATCCGACACGGGTAGTCGTCGATATCTTCAAGAGGGAGATGGGTCACCCCTGACTTCCCGGCCTTCAGGGCATCCCAGAACGTGTCCACATCGTGACCGATAGCCGAGATTACGCCGACACCGGTTACTACGACTCTGCGTCTGCCGTTGCTGTCCGTCATCGTGTTAACACCGAGTCCTGACATCGAAGTCTGAATAGTTGATCGATTGTTATGGAGCGCCGTGATGCGTGTCTGGACCGGTCTGGTCCTCTGGGTCTCGGGTCGGGGAGATTAAATCCGGAATCTCGTACGACGGCATCATCTCGCCGCGTAGATCCGGGTATAACTCCGGAGTTATTGAAAGCAGTATCTCTCGTACCTCGGCCGCCACAAACAGCGAGCCGGTTGCAACGATCACGTCTCCGTTAGATGCGATAGCCCGTGCCTCACGCAACGCGCTCTCCACATCTGGTGTGACCGCCGTAACCGACACATTATCGCGCCGCAGTGCCTCGGCCACCGTTTCGGCGCTGATCGCCTTCGGGTGACGGGTACGTGTCACGATCACTCGTGGATCAAGCCGGGAAAACTCCCGGGCCGTCGCTGCGAAATCGTGGCCTCCCGAGCCTGCGTACACGACGAGGGGGCGCGTGGCTGACGGGAAGAGTGACTCCAGCGTGGAAACGAGCGCGGCAGCTGAAGAGCTGTTGTGTGCGCCATCGACGATGACCTGGACGTCGTCATCCGGGGCGGTGAGCACCTCGGCACGCGCCGGCCACCGGACCGCCGCTACGCCGCGTGAAACGGAGTCAGCGCCGATCGTCAGATCGCGTTCACTGGAGAACGTTTCGAGCGCTGCGATGGCGGTGATCACGTTGTCGACCTGATGAGGTCCGGCGAGCGGCAGCTCCAACTCGTACGTATTTGAAGAACTTTGAAGCGTCAGGCATTGCACCCGCTTGCCGTTAGCTGTGGTCGCCTGTTCCGGCCCGCGAACGATGGTCAGTCGATCATGCGCGTACGTCACTTCGGAGCCACGCTTCCCGGCAGCCTCCTCGATAACGGGCCTTGCCGCCGGCGCCTGGTTTCCGACCACAACGGGAACGCCGGGCTTGATGATCCCGGCCTTCTCAAAGGCGATCTTCGGGACCGTGTCGCCGAGGACCGCGGTGTGATCAAGACTGATCGGAGTGATCACCGCCACATCCGGCGTCACCAGGTTCGTGGCGTCGAGCCTACCGCCGAGTCCGACCTCGATCACTTGGACGTCCGCGTTTACAGACCGAAATTCCAAGAAGGACATCGCCGTGAGCAGCTCGAACACGCTGACTTTACCAACGTCTCCCCGCTGTTCGACGGCTTCAACGTCCGGCCATAGCTCCTCGATGAGCTCCGAAAATCTGTCAGTCGAAATCTCATTCATATCCACCCTGATCCGCTCGGTCATGCGGTGCAGGTGTGGTGAGGTGAACAGGCCCGTCCGCAATCCCGCCGCCGTAAGGACTGAGGCGATCATGGCGGAACTGCTGCCTTTGCCCTTCGATCCGGCCACATGGATGGTTGGCGTGGCGAGTTCCGGATTGCCGAGGCGCGCCAGTAACACCTCCATGCGTCGGAGGTGAAAGTCCGGCGGCTCGCCCACCCGTGACTTGCGCTCAAAATCCGCTAGGGAGAGCAACTGGGCGACCGCGTCTTGGTATTTCAGCGGAAGCTCTCTCTGTCTATCTTGGTCATGGGGATTTCATCCGAGGTTTCATCTGAAACGAGGCGATATCTGGGTATCGTTATTCATCGGCTTACAGGTTCGGTGCGCAGGGTGAGGACAATTCTAATCTCGCAGACGGTCGGATACCGATATCTGTAGAGCGCCAGTTAGGGCGATTGCGAATATTTAGCCGTATCGGCGCGACTTTCCACGTCTTGCCGGATGTATCGCGATGTTCGGATTCGGTTACTCCGTAGGTGACCCCAATCTCCCGTCGGGACTCGCTACAGTGCGTGGCCCGCGGTATATTCCGGCGGTCCAAAGGACGGCACCATCCAATTCATATGAAATTACTGGAGACAAACACATGGGTCCACGGATCGGCATCATCGGCGGCGGCGCAATCGGCGGTTACACAGGCGGGATGCTCACCAAAGCTGGACACGATGTCACTATCGTCGATCAGTGGCCGGAGCACGTTGCCGCCGTTAAGGCGAACGGCCTCACCATTCGTCACAACGACGACGAGATAAACGTCCCCACCAACTACATCAACATCAACGAACTTCAGGCGATCGATGACCCGTTCGATTACGTTTTTGTTGCGGTGAAGTCGTACGACACCGAGTGGGCAGCGATGCTGATGCGGCGCTACCTGAAGCCGGACGGAGCGTATGTGGACTTCCAAAACGGCATCAACGACTACCGTCTGGCTGAGACGATAGGCGCAGAAAACGCGCTCGGCTGCGTGATCACCATCGCAGCAGGTTGCTACGAACCGGGCATCGTGCTCCGCACCGACACCAACCCGCTTGCGTACAAGATCGGCGAGCAGGACGGCTCCGACACCCCTCGTGCTCGTGAGCTGGTGGAGGTCATATCTTCCGTATCAGAGGGCACTTACTTCACGGACAACCTGTGGGGCGAGCGCTGGGCGAAGCTGGCCATCAACTGCATGGTCAACCCGATGGCGGGGATCACAGGACTCACCTCGGACAAGGTCCGTACAGACCCGAGAGTCCGAGACATCCGCACGCAGGTCGGCGCAGAAGTCATTCGCGTCGGCAGAGCGCTGGGCCACACGATCGGCGATCTACTTGGCGTTCCGGCGCAGATGTTTGTCGACGCGGCCGAGGGGCGGAATATCGAAGACCTTGAGATCGAGATGGACAAACAGGCGGCGAACTCCGGGGTCACCGGCCGCGCTTCGTTCCTCCAGGACGTTATCAAGCACCGCCGTACCGAGATCGAATTCCTGAACGGATTCGTATCGGAGCAGGGCAGAAAGACGGGCGTTCCGACGCCGTTCTGCGATGCGCTGGTGGCCGTTGTACGGGAGGCCGGTGTTGGAAAGCTTGAGCCGAACCCGGACAACCTCGCGCCAGTCGCGACACTGCTGCAAAATTAGGTCGAAAAACAAGACCGTTTGAGGCCATGTGGCACGTATCATTTGATGATGCCATCAGCCAATCAGGACGCGCCGATCTGGTCGCCCACCGCGCAGAGAGCCTGGAGATATACGGACTCTTTGCCGTCATTGTTTCGGGGGCGGCCAGGCTCGTCTTTGTTACTCGCGTTCGTTTTGACCCTGTTGATCGCGTGCAACGCTGGCGGCGACGAGACGCTTGAACAGTCGTTTCAGGTAGGAGATTCGCCGCGTCTCGTGGTCGGCGTAGGTAACGGTAGCGTTCTCGTGAAGACCGGCCCTACTGGCACGATCAGCGTCTCAAGCGCAGTCCGCAACAAGGACGATGTTGACCTTGATGTGTCCGCAGACGGTGACATCGTCACCGTGCGCTCAGACACCACAATCAGCGGCAGTCTGATTGGCGACAGGGCGGAGGGCGCTGTCGATTTCACAGTCACGGTGCCTCCACGGACCGTCGTAGAGGTTGGAGCCGCCGCTGGACCGGTCACGCTAACGGGAGTTCAGGGGGGCGGGACGATAACGGCCTCAGCCGGGGCCATCGAACTGCGCGGCGTTTCAGGCGATTATTCGGGTGGCGCAGGTGTCGGCGATATCAGGATTACCGACAGCAGCGGGTCGTTCAGATTCACGGTCGGTAACGGCTCGATCAAATTTGACGGGGTTCTTGTTGCCGGTGGGCTGAACGAATTCGAGACCGGTGTCGGAGATGTGATCGTGTCCTTCCCGGAAGGCGCGGGCGTTGATCTCGACGCAACCGTGTCCACAGGCACGATATCGAGCGAACTCACCCTCAAGAACGAATCATCAGACCCGACGTCAACGGGAGGCGGGCTCTCCGGAACAGTTGGAGATGGCGGTGCCGAGTTGCTGATATCGGTCGGTTCAGGGTCGGTTGAGCTCCGCGATAAGACCGATGAGCCTTCGCCGCGACCGGTGGGATCTTCTACGCCTTAAGCCAGGACGCTACGCAGTCCGGACCGGGTACCCGGGTCGTTTGGATCGCAGATTCGTTGAAGGGCCGTCCGGTCTCGCCTCGTCCAGCATCGCTTTCGTTGGATCGCCCAACTTGTAGCCGACCCTGCGGTGGTCTGCCAGCACGTCGACAGAGTGCTCTCTAAGACCGGAATCCGGCCGATTCGCCTCCCCGCGGAACCGGTGACACGCCCGCTGGTCTACGGCTGAGGGAACGCTGGGCGTGATGTCACACGCATGTGCCCATGGGCACATATACGCGATGCAACGTGTCATCTGGCCGGCGTACGCCGAAGACTTCGGCCCCGCTCCCAGAAACCGGAGAGCCGCGACCTGTCGATCCGATAGCGTCCGAATACGACCCTGTCGGGTTTTTACTACGCGTGGCGAGGTGAAACGTGTGGTCATGAATCCTGCTGCATGGGCAACGCCGCTCACACGGAAACGCTGTGAAACCGTGTAAGACGGTATTACTCCGACAAGCCGCCAGATAAGGGCCCCACCGGGGCCTACACGCTATCCGTTACCCGGAACCCGGTAAAGAGCCGCTGATGGCGCTAGTCCCGCCTAGTGTGCGGTGACACTACCGCCGTTGATGTTGATCGACTGGCCGGTGATGTACCTCGCACGATCTGAGCAAAGGAAACCGATCAGGTCCGCGACCTCTTCGTCCGTTCCGGCCCGGCCCATCGGAATGCCCGACTCAAGGTTGGACCAGAACTCGCCACGACCAAGGATGTCCATGCGGGCTGTTTCGATAGCACCCGGGCATACACCGTTCACGACGATGCCGTGCGGAGCCAACTCTTTCGCCAGCGCCTGTGTAAATCCGTTGATGGCGAAGTTAGCTGCGTTGTACGCGGAGGTGTTTGCGGAGCCCTGCTTGCCCGCCGTGGAAGACAGATTGACGATCGCGCCGCTATCGGCGTTACGTCCGAGCATGTGCCGCGCCACAGCCCTGGCGCACAGGAACGAGCCGACGACCTTGATGTCCAGCACTCGCCGGAACAGGTCCTCGTCCAGGTCAACAACAGCCACCCGGTCCTCGCCTCGTCGGAACGCGGCGTTATTGATCAGGATGTCGATTCGTCCGAACTCGCTAAGGGTATCGGCGACCATCTTGTCTACTTCGTCGGAGCTGGACACATCGACCACCAGAGGCAGGGCACGTTGACCCTGCTCCCGAACCTGGTCGGCGACAGACTCGATGTCGCGCCATCCGATCGCCTTCTCGTCGTCCGGGAACGCCTCTGGATCACGTCCGGTCCCGGTGATCACCACGTCCGCGCCCATTTCGGCGAGCCGTACAGCGGAAGCGCGTCCGATACCTCGGAGCCGTCCGGCTCCGGTCACGATCGCTACCTTGCCAGCAAGTTCTTTACTCATCGTGTACTCCCAAGCTCCCTGATACCTGTCTGATTTCCACAAATATGGCCCAAACGCCGGACTAACTAACCCGGCCGTTCGCCAAGAGTCAAACTATCCGTGAGAAGCCCTGCGCTTCCCCTGAAATACGTAATTTCCACAACCTCTCCCGCCGAATGTGATCGCAAGAACTGCTCCAGCGCCAACGTGTCCGGAATTGCCACGCCGTCGATCTGAATGATCACGTCATCCGCCTGAAGAATCCCTTCCGCTGGGCTTCCCGGGACGACGCTAATCACGCCCACTCCACGCAACACCGGAAGGGAAAGCTGGTCGGCGAGTGTAGGCGTGATGTCAAGCGGTTCGATACCGACAAAGCCCGGCGGAACGCCACTTTGAGCGACCAGTCTCAGGGCGACATCGTGGGCGATATTAATCTCGATGGCGAAACCGATGCCGTCTCCGGTGGGGATCTTCGCCGTGTTTATGCCGATCAACTCGCCCATATTGTTCAGGAGCGGACCGCCGCTGTTGCCGGGATTGATGGCTGCATCCGTCTGGATCAGGTCAGAAAGCACCTCGGCGCCGTCCACCAACGACCGGTCCAGTGCGCTGATCACGCCCTTGCTGACTGTCGGACCGCCCGGGAGATCGAGCGCGTGACCTATCGCAACAACATCCTCTCCAACTCGGATCGCATCGGAATCTCCGATTACGGCGACCGGGAGATCGTCCGCTTCCACCCTTATAACGGCGATGTCGATAGATGAGTCAAGCCCGATTATCTCGCCGATTAGGACCCGGCCATCGGCCAGAGATACCCGAATCTGTACGGCGTCCTCCACCACGTGGCGGTTCGTCATGATCAGCCCGCCGTCTCCAAACACAACGCCCGTTCCCGTGGCGGTGCCGGCCGTAGTGGTCACGCCGATGTGGACGACCGAGGGCGCTGTGGCCTCAACGAGGTCTGCGGTGCTAAGTACGGGCGCAAAAGTCGGAAATGCGGTCGGGAAAGTGATCGGCGTCGGTGACGCCGGGATCGTGAACGGGGTGGGCGTCAGCGGCATGGCGATGGGCGTCGGCGTCGGCTGGGGCGTCGCCGTGGGCTGGGGCGTCGGCTGAGGGATGGGCTGGACGGCAGCAGGGTCGGGCGTGGGACTGCTGCAAGCGATCAGCGCGATCGCAAGCCCGACGAGCCCCAGATATAGAACCCGGCGGTCGTTTACACGTTTCAATAGTCGCCTGAGCAAGAGGCTTTGATCTCGCTTTTAGAAGTCCGAAATCCACGGTCACGGCCGATCACGGTCCGGCCGCCGCAGGGATGGTACCGGCTCACGCGGTTATCTGGAACGGGCGCGTCGGATCGCAATGAGAGATAACGCCTGGAACACTTGGACTCCAAGTTCTGATTCGACCAGGGCAGTCGCTTGCGATCCTACGGACTGTAGTTGCTGCCCCCGAAGATCACTTCGGGGGCTACCCGCAGAAGGGACGATGCCGCGACGCCGGGATTGTTATCCAGGTAAGCCTGAACGATTCGCAATCCGATCGCATGTCCGACACCGCTCGGGAACTCATCCGTACCGGCCCCGTACTCTTCGAATTAAGTGGAAAAACTGCCGAAGGCATCCAGATCTGGCAGTGCCCGCTCCCATATTTCCCGCTTTCCCTTGGATGTGAGGTCGTAAATCACGGAGGCGTACTCCGGGCGTAACTTCCTCAGCTGCGCTTCGTGATCAGGGAATAACTCCTGCTCCAACGCCACCCCGATGCCTGCCATTACGAAGATGTCCATCAGGGAATTTGCATAGGTTCCATTCGCCTCCGTAAATCGTATTTTCCAGAAACTTTGAGACGCTAGTTCGAATGGAGCGATAACCTGCCAGAAATCCTCCATCCTGATAGATCCGTTGGGATTGATACGAAAGTCAATCCGCCCGGGGACAATGTCGAATACGATTACGTAAATTCGACCCTCTAACTTAGCGAGGTGCATCGGGTTCAGGTTACTGGACGTCTTGAATGTGGCCGTAATTTTTTCACCCTCTATCAACGGCCCTATGCGTTCTAAAGCGGGTCCGAGAGCAGATTCCACGTCGACGACGTCGATAGCGGCGGCGAGGTCAAACTCGTCTCGGTACAGGAAGTGAAGTGTGAACTGCCCGTCGGCAAATTCCATTTCACGTGGCCGGGGAACGAACTCAGGGGTCGGCGTAAGTTCAGGCGTCGCCGTGGGTTCTGGAATGCTTGTGGCTGCCGGCGCGCTGGTGGGCGCAACCGTTGATGAGGCTGCAGGCGCTGATTCGCTGGATGAACCGCAAGCCGCGGTCAAAAGCGCTAGAAGGACCGCGCTTACGACCATTGCCATTCGATTAGATCGTCGTCATGGCCCACTATTTTCGTGCGCCGAGATTCGGTGTTGTCGAGTCGGCTTAAACGTTCGGAACATTGGCTTTGCCCCTCCCTGTCGAACCAGGATCGAAAACCAGCCAGCCGTGGCCGATTAACGCCAATTTGGTCCACGGCAGAGTAGGAGGTTTACCGAAATCGGGCAATAAGATTCTTACTCGGCCACTATTCCGTAGTGAATACTGTGTGAAATTCCCACTTATGACCAAACTGGCTGGAATGGTTGCGAACTTCGCACATAACCACGAACGCCATGATCACGTGATACCAATCTCTGGCACACTGCTTTAGAACCGACGTGATGGTTAAAAAGCGCCACGCGGCCTGGTTTTAAAGATGGCTAGTTTTAGTGATCCACCTCAATCAGGCATCGCTTACAGTTCCGGCGTTGAACCGGCGCTTTGGGCAACGGGGATCGGTTACCGTCCGGCCGGTTGCTGGGAGGCGAATAACCGTCGATAGATCAGGGTCAGGGCCGTTCCTATTCGGCCGTTTTATACGTCGTCGCGGGACGGCTGACGCCGGACTACTCTTTGGAGTGGGACTGGCGGTCCTGATCGCCACCATCGTTATCGGCGGCGCCCCGGCCTACCTCAAAAGCCTTGACCGCATCGGCGTGGAAGGCGTTCTCTCCGATCTGCGACCGATAGGCAAAAACCTGGTCGTCACGAACGACGCCGTTCCTTCAAGGCTCAGCGCGGTCAACTCCGTCACGGCAGAAATTGATGAGACGTCCGGCACCGTTCTGGGCGACCTTGCTTTGCCTGCACGACGCGCGCTTCGGTCCCCATACCATCGCAACGTTGACCCGCTCACGGTCGAAAACTGGCCCCTCGCACGTTTCGTCCTGATGGATGGATTCGTAGACAACGTGCAGTTCGTGTCCGGCGACCCGCCTCAGACACCCGTTATCAGCCAGACAGGCGCGTCGACCGGAATCGTGGCGGAAGCTGCGATTCTTGAAAGTCTTGCGGAAGACCTCGGAATCTCCCTGTGGGAGACCCTGACCCTCAGGCTTGCGTTTGGAGCATCGTCCGCCGTAAACGTGCTCATCAGCGGTATTTTTGTCCCCGATGACGAGCTAAGCGATTTCTGGATGGGGTTTGGCGGCCCGATGTTGCGTCCAGAGTTGTTGCCGGGATTCGGCGGAGGCGCTGCGGGACTTTTCCTGACGGAGGAAGGTTTTGGCGCTGTGGCTCTTGAGGCGACCGCGACCCCGATGAACGCGATGTGGATCGTGGATCTGGACCAGGCCGGTTTGACTGATCTCAAGGCGAGGGAGATCGTTGACCTCTCGGAGGAGTTTGAAGCTCGAATCGACCAGGCCCTGCCGAGGTCGTTGGTCATCACGGGTCTTGAACGGGCCTTCGGAGCGCTTGACCGCAGATCTGTGTTCGCCCGGATACCCATGTTCCTGATGGCGACCATCCTGCTCACCATCGTTATCTACTACCTGCTGATGGCGGCCGGCGTGCTTTCGGGCAGAAGGCGAGACGAAATCGGGATCCTCCGCAGTCGGGGCGTGTCGTTGGCCCAGATGACCCGGCTTTACGGGCTGGAAGCGGCGATGTTGATCGGCATTCCGGTGCTGCTTGGCCCCTTTATCTCGGTCCTCCTGATCTCTCAGTCCGGCCGAATTCCGCCCTTTGATGGAGTTACAGGCGGCGGAACCCTTCCCGTGTCGCTTGAGTGGAGCCAGTTCTTGTTCTCCCTTCTGGCCGGGTTGGTGGCGCTCGCAGTACTCGTCATCCCGACGGTCTTGAGCGGCGTCGGAAACATCGTGACTCAACTTCGGAACGAAGCACGGCCGACGGGATCCCCGTTCTTCCAGCGCTATTTCCTTGACGCTGTGCTTCTGGCCATCGCCGGGTTCCTTGTGTGGGAACTCAGCGCGAGCGGTAACGAAGTGATCCGGGTCGATGAGAACGGCGGACTCAGCACGGATGCGACGTTGTTCTTCGCCCCGGCACTCGCACTGCTGAGTTTGTCGCTGATCTTTTTGCGGGTGTTTCCGCCCGTGATTAAAGGGGTGGCTTCACTCCTGGCAAGGGTTGGACCGGCGTGGTCAGCGATCGCCGTCTGGCGGCTCAGCCGAGCGCCCTATTTCTACGCCCCCGTCGTACTCCTGCTCATGCTGGCTTCAGGATTGGCGGTTATCGCCGCTACGCTCTCGTCAACGCTTCAGGACAGCGCTAAGGAACGCGTGCTCTACGACTCCGGTTCCGATATCCGCGTCGTATCGGCTCGTGGCGCCATAGATATTGTCGAGACCTTGAAAGAGTTTTCGTCTGTCCGTGAAGTCTCGGCCGCCATGCGCGTCCGGGGCGAGATTGGAACAGGGTCTGACGGTCCTGAATTCGAGCTTCTCGCCGTGCAATCAGACCGATTTACGGACATCGCATGGTTCCGTCCTGACTTCTCTGAGATTGGCCTGGCCGATCTCATGAAAACGGTGTCATCCGGCGGTGCGCTGGAGACGTTGTTCCTGCCTGCATCCGCAACACAATTCGGGATATGGACCCAGACGGATGACGATATCGACCACCTCTTTTTGTGGGCGACGGTACGAGGCGGGACCGGCATCGTAGAGACGATCACACTTGGACCGGTGGAGAAAGGCGATTGGCGACTCCAGACCACCGAGCTTGAAGGCATCATTACGCCGATCGAACTTCTTTCGATCAAGCTTTTCGAGCCGGCGGGAGATGACCGGGCCACGGCCGGATCAATTCTTCTGGACGATGTCGTCGCGATCGATTCCGGGACAGGTGATCGCGTCGTGATCATCGATTTTGATCAGTCCGATCGATGGACGACGTTCCCAACGTCCGAGGGTCTGGACGCCGTGTTTACTCTCGTCCAGGAATCCGGGGGCATCGGTGAGGAGTCCGGGACCGGCATAGGCCGGCTGGCATTCGGGCGCGGGTCTGATGCCGGTGTACGCGGTATATACCGATCGACGACCGGCGGACCGCTGCCCGTAATTGTAAGTTCCACCCTGGCCGCAAACGCATCAATTTCTACAAACGTCCCGTTCATCGCCAAACTGTCTGGTTCTCTGACACCGCTCGTAGCTGTAGAAGTTGTCGACTACTTCCCGACCCTGGATCCAAATAACGATATGGGATTCATGGTCGCTGACCTCGACAGACTTGCTGACTACATCACCCTGAAAGGCGGGCTGGCAACCAATTCCATCGATGAGTTATTTGTCGCCGTTGTTCCTGAGGAGCACGATCAGGCGTTGGCGGATATCAACTCGGTGCTGTCGATCGCCGCACGTGTAAGCGTGAGACGGGATCAACAGAACGAATCCCTGGTGGATCCGCTCTCGGTCGCCGGTTGGCGGGGCGTAGGCCTGATCGCAGGGGTCACGACGCTGATCGTCGTCGTACTTGGCTACCTGACATATCTCCGGGCCTACTCAGGGAAGATGAGTACGGAAGAAGCGTTCGTGCGGTCTATGGGGTTTAGCCGGATCAACTACATCGCTACGGCTGCGGTAGAGCATCTATTCTTGGGGATCATCGGGATTGTGCTGGGTATCGTGGCTGGGCTGGCTATCGCCGGTCTCGCGGTAAATGTATCCACGAGAACCTCCTCCGGCGATGAGCCGCTTCCGCCGTTCATCCTTGCAACGCAGTGGGAACCGGTCTTGCTCGGATACGTCCTCATAGGGGCGATCGCCGTGGTTTCGGTGGCCTTCTTGACCGTCCGGTACAGCAGGCGTGATCTGCATGTGACGACGAGGTTAGAAGAGTGATAATCACCTCCCTGCGTCTCATCGCCCGCCGGAGCCTAGCGCACTTCAAGCTCCTGATCGCCGTGATCGCCGGGGTGGTCATCGCGGTGGCGATCATGGCCGCCACATTCATCTACTTCGACTCCCTCCGCAACCTGGCACTGCGGCATGCGCTGGAGCAGCAGTCGCCGAGCTCGTTAGATGTCGTCATGCAGGCGTCCACGTCCACGGGTCAGCGACCCGTGCATGAAGCGCTCCTCGGCCGCGTTGACAGCATTCTTGCGTTGGGCGTCAGCGACATTGTCCAGAACGAACATCTCGCTATCCGATCGGCGACGTTCAACTTTGAGCCCGTTTCGGATGTGCCCGTAGATGAGGATGGGCTGGCGCGTCGGGCCGTCTTCGTACTGCTTTCGGGCCTCGAAAAAGAGATCAACATAGTGGACGGTGAGGCACCCGAGAGCCAGGCGCCGGCCGTAAACGGTGAGGTTTTCCGGCCACGTGTACTCATCCCGGCGAGTGTGGCCGACGCGTTCGATTTCACCGTGGGCGAGAGCTTTGTCGCCGTGCCGTTCTGGGACCACGATAACCCGGCTCCTGAGCCGGTGATCGCCGGCATCTTTGAGCGTCGTAACCCGGACTCGGCGTACTGGCGGGTTTACGACGAGCTGTTCGCCCTTGAGTCGACCAACTTCTCGTTCGCAGTGGCGGCCGTGGACGCGTCCGTCTTTATAGACAGCCTCGCCACACATCTGCCCAACATGACGGCGTCTTACGGCTGGACGCTGGACGTAGATCCTGACCATATCGATGCCCGAAAAGCGCAGGGTATCGTGGACGCCCTGTCGATTCTCGAAGCAACGCTCAAAAGAGATACCAACACCTACCGGCAGATCACGGGTCTGGATGCGACGCTATCTGACTTCGAAACGCGTCTCTTCTTCAATCGCCTACCCATGATCATCGTGATGGTGCTGGTCGTTCTCGTGGTGCTGTACTACGCCGTCACACTCGCCAGCCTGCTTGTTGATGCCCAGCGTGAAGAGATCTCGCTTCTGCGTACCCGTGGTTCCAGTGGGGCGCAGATAGTGACGGTGTTCGCGATAGAGGCGGCGGTGCTCGCCGCGGTAGCGGTGGCCATCGGCCCGCTGATCGCCGCAGTGGCGGTCAAGTACGCCGGAGTCATGCCTTGGTTTGACGATCTGAACGGCGGAGCGGCACTTCCGGTGAACCTGAGTTGGGCGGCGTACCGTCTCGCCGCACTGGGCGGAATATTTAGCTTCATAGCCCTCTTCTATCCCGCGTTCAGGGCCTCGCGCGTCGGCCTTCTGACGTACCGGAGCCGCTCGGGAAGATCGACCGGACCGCCGGCCTTCCAGCGCTACTACCTGGACGTGGGAGCGCTGGGCATCGCCGTGGTGCTGCTGGCGCAGCTCCAATCAAGGGGATCCGTTGCCGCCGAAAACCTGGCCGGCGAGAAGACGGTTGATCAGATAGCGCTCGCATTCCCGGCTCTGTTCCTGGTGGTCGCCGGCCTTGTGATGCTCAGACTCTTCCCGGTGATGATGGGGCTACTTGCACGGTTGTTCTCCGGGCGTCTCTTCTACAGATTCGTGTCCCCGATGATGATCCTCGGGCTGTCGACTATGGCGCGTAACCCGGCGCACTACTCTCGACTTTCCTTGCTGTTCATTCTCACGGCAGGGCTGGGGGTGTTCTCGGCGAACTTTGGCGCCACATTGGACCGCAGTAGTAGCGACCAGGCCCTTTACGCCACGGGAGCTGACGTGCGAGTCGTCGGACTTGCGCCCAGGCCGCGACAGGGAAGCGCGGACATCATCGGCAACATCGAGCGGAGCGAAGAAGTCGAGACGGTCTCCCGGGTGATGCAGCGAGACGGGGTGGTGAGCCGCGCCTTCGGCAGCGACTCGTATCGAATGATCGCAGTAGACCCGGATAGCTTTGCCGAAACCGCGTGGTCCAGGTCCGATATGAGCTCAGTAGATCTGCAATCTCAACTGGAGTCGATACGCCTCGATGGCATGCCGGGAATTCCGCTTCCGGAGGGCACGCGTTTTATTTCGATGCGCGTTCGGCCGAGTCAGCCCACACCCGGGATAAGCGTGATTGCCTCGTTTAGAGATGACAACGGTAGATATTCCACAGGGGTTATCGGAACGCTGGAGCCTCGTCCGGCCAACGCGCGCCGGTTCGGGTGTCCGGAACTAGTCGTGCCGGCCGACCCGTCAGATGAATCCGGGCCAACGCCGGAATGGTGCACCATCGGCGGCACCGCCGGGAGGGTGTCTTTCAGTGTTGCCGACGCTCCGTCCGAATCTTTGAACCTGCTCGCATTTCGGTTTAGCCCACTGCAGTCGTTCCTGTTCGGCTCCGGCCCTGTACCCGCAGGGACGCTTCTGATTGATGAGATATCAGCAATATCCGAGGACGGAACGGTGACCGTGATCGAATCCTTTGACGATCGGGAGTCGTTTGATCGTTGGAGCGGAGCCCCGCTTCTTCCGGCAGCAGACGCGCAAGACCGACTGATACCTGGTGCCGTAAGCCTCAGCTGGGGTGAGTTTGAGTCAAGTAGTGGCCCGATGCTCTTCGCCGGACTCGAGTTGCCGCCAATCCCGGTGCTGGCCAGTCGGGAATTCATGGAACGATCAGGTCGTTCCGTGGGGGATGTGATGGAGGCGATGCTGGAAACCGAGGATCTGGTTCTTGAGATCGTTGATGTCATCGATTTCATTCCTACCGTGGATCCCAATCAACACCCGTTCATAGTCGCAGACATCGACGCCGTTCTCGCCGCCGCCAACCGGTTCGGGGCGTTCGGCAGCACCATCCAGTACAACGAACTGTGGATCAGCGCACCGGGCGAAGATACCGCCCATGTCGCCGAGCGTGTCACCGCCCAGATCGATCTATTGCCGTTCTCATTTGTCGGAATCGTCCACAGGGATGCGGCGCTTGCGGATATCGCGTCTGACCCGCTGGTCCGAGCTGGCTGGTCGGTGTTGCTAGCACTGGCGTACGCCACGGTCCTTCTCGTTAGCGCCGTAGGATTCCTCGTCCACTCCCAGGTATCGTTCGACGCCCGAAAGGGCGAGTTCGCCCTGCTGAGAACGATCGGGCTGTCGATGCGTCAGCTCCTTTCGCTTGTCGTTCTTGAGCAAGCGCTCGTTCTCGGCGTCGCGATCGGCATCGGCATCGTCATGGGAACCCGCCTTGGCGGCACGATGCTGCCGTTCCTGAGTAAATCGGGTGAAGGCATCCGGGTGGTGCCGCCAATTATTGTTGAAGTGGACGGGTCATCGTTTGGGATTACTTTCGCCTTGCTGGGGGTCGTAATCCTGATCGTGGTGGCCGTGATCCTCCACAGCGTTTACCGTATGTCGATCCAATCCGTGCTCAGGCTCGGTGAAAAATGATCCTCCTATGACGACCGGAAACCCCGGATCACAGAACACTTCATACATTTCTTGCCGGGATGTATTCAAGATCTACAAGGTCGCTGACCTTGAGGTGGTGGCCCTGCGCGGGCTTGAACTTGAGGTCGGGCGCGGCGAGGTGATGGCGATAATCGGCGCGTCCGGGAGCGGAAAATCCACCCTGCTCAACATCCTCGCCGGGTACGACGCACCGTCCGCCGGACAGGTTCATGTGGGCGAGTATGACCTGCTCAACATGAGCTCCAAACAGATAGTCGAGTACCGGCGACGAGAGGTCGGTTTCGTCTGGCAGCAGACATCTCGCAACCTGTTTCCGTACTTGAATTCACGGGAGAACGTTGAGCTGCCGATGCTCCTGGCTGGCGCCGGAGGACGAGAGCGGCGAAATCGGGCGGAGGAGCTGCTCAAGCTGGTTGGACTTGGCGACAGATTTGCGCACAAACCCGCCCAGCTATCCGGCGGTGAGCAACAGCGGGTCGCTATCGCCGTCGCACTTAGCAACCAGCCGGCTCTACTACTTGCAGACGAACCGACGGGCGAGCTGGACACGGAGACGGGGCAGGAAATTCTGGACATGCTGTCCACGGTGAACCGGGAACTCGGCACCACCATCATCGTTGTGACCCATGACCCCGCCGTCTCGCATTCGGTTGGACGTGCGGTCGCCATCCGGGACGGCAAGACGAGCAGCGAGATTCGTGGAAGGGTCAGTTTTGATCGGCAGATCGGTGGCGGGCGTCAGGATGTCGTCGAGCACCTGCTGGTCGATTCTTCCGGCCGTGTTCAGATTCCAAGAGAGATGCTGGACGAGCTAAATATCAAACGCCTTGTCCAGATGGAAGTGGAGAACAATCAGGTTCGGATTCGGCCGTCCGACGCGGTGAATGAGACGTCTGGCGAACCAGACACGCGAGCTGCATCGTGACGACTAACGGCGCAACCCAGCCACTGCTGGTCGCAGATCACGTGAGCCGCACGTTCTATCTTGAAGGTGAAGAGGTTCACGCCGTCCGGGACATCAGCCTCACCATAAATAGCGGCCGATTCGTGGCGATTGTCGGGCGCTCCGGCTCCGGGAAGACGACGCTCCTGAACCTGCTGGCCGGTCTCGATACACCCACAAACGGACAGGTTCGTTTCGAGGGTCGGGACGTCTCAGAGATGGGCGAGAAAGAGATGACCGAGCTGCGCCGACATCGGATCGGAATCGTCTTCCAGTCTTTCGGGCTTCTCCCGTTGCTCTCGGCGTTCGAAAATGTGGAGTTGCCGTTGCGGATCGCCGGTGTTGGCGCACGTATACGAAACGAACGTGCTGAAGAGGTGCTTGACCTCGTCGGGCTGCTGCCGCGGTCACGGCATCGGCCGTTTGAGCTTTCGGGTGGCGAGCAACAGCGCGTCGCCATCGCCCGCGCAGTCGCTATGCGGCCGTCCGTGATTCTTGCGGACGAACCCACAGGAGAGCTGGACTCAGCGAATGCCGAGTCGATATTCGGCCTGTTCAGCGAAATGGCGGACGCAGAAGAGATGGCGATTATCACGACTACCCATGACCAGACCCTCCTCGATATGGCGCAGGAGGTTTACGAAATAGGTGACGGTTTTATCATCGAGAGTGGGGCCGCTCCGTCCATGGGTGTGGAAGAGCGACCCGATTCAACTCAGGCGGTGAACCTCCCGGCAACGGTGGACGAGAGTCCCCCTCAAAGTTCCGGCCCAGTAGACGACAGTATGTTCCGCAGGCCAGACTAGTCGCCCGGCACGCTTCCCGTGCCACTCGATAAAAAGGTCAGTTACCCTTTCGGTATGCCTTACGTCACTTCGTCAGGCCGCCGTCTTTACTACGAAGTCGCAGGCGAAGGCTTTCCGTTACTCATGCACCACGGCTTCGCGCAGTCCGCGCAAAGCTGGATCGATGCCGGATGGCGTGATTTGCTTGCGAATCGGTCACGAGTGATTACCTTCGACATCCTCGGCCACGGCAGGAGCGACACGCCGCACGATATCGAGGCGTACCGCATGGAAGAACGGATGGCGGACGTGGTCGCTGTAGCGGAGGCCGCAGGCGCCCAAAGATTCGACATGCTCGGCTTCTCGCTTGGAGGCCGTGTGGCGCTCGGGATGGCGTTACAGCGACCGAAATACCTGAGAAGCCTCATTGTCGGCGGGATGCACGCCCGGGCCACCGGTTTGACTGCCGACAGCATGAAAAGACGTACGGCAACGCTGAGGAACGGCAGTGTTCGAGCGCTCAGGCGTGCACTCGGCCTGAACGCCGCGGCATCCAGAAATCTCCCGGACCCTGACCCGGAGGCGCTGGCACTGTCCGATGAAGGCCTGCTTGACTGGCCCGGCGTCGTCGAAGAACTGCCTTCGCTCGATATGCCTACCCTTATGTTTGTTGGCGAGCATGACCGTATGCAGCCCTGGGTTGAACAAGACGCGGCGTCCATCCCGGGCGTGGAATATATATGTTGTCCTGACGTCGACCATATCGGGTCGTTCGACCGCAGCGATCTGGCGGGATCATCGGTAATCAAGTTCCTGTCAGGTCTGGGAAGCGCACCCGGAAAGGTAACTGCATGAACGGTATTCTTATCCTGATCGGTGGTGGCGAATTCGAGCCGGAAATGAAGTACGTCGATCGCATTCTGTTGGACAAAGTGATCGGCCCTCCACGCATCGCCATACTGCCAATTGCCGCCGGAACTGACCCCGTCAGGGCTCTGGCTCTGGCGGAGACCGGCGCCGCATATTTCCGCGCTCTTGGCGCAGAGGTGGATGCGGTTCCGGTCATAGACCGTGACTCGGCTATGGATGAAGGTCTGGCGGCCCGTATAGAGGCCGCAAACGTCATCTATATGACGGACGGTGACGCTGCATATCTGTACGACACTCTTCAGTTCAGCAACGCATGGACCGCCATCGGCAACGTGATCGAACTGAACGGCGTCGTGGCGGCGTCTGGCGCATCGGCCACCATGTTTGGAGAACGCTCCCCCGGCTCGGCGTTACGATCTGGCCCCGCATTCAACATTCTCCCGGGTTCGGTCATCGTCCCAAATTACGAGACGATGTCGTCTTTAGGGATGCGCGTGCGCCGCTTTCGTGGTCGCAGGTTTGCGTACTTGGGGATCGACCGTCACACGGCGCTGTTCAACCAGAACTTCCAGTTCACGGTGGTGGGCGAGGGCAGTGTCACCGTCTGGAGCAAGACCCGTCACGAGGTACGGGACGATGGCGATCCTCTTGTGTGGCCGTAAGCCGGATTTCTGGCCGTCCGGATCATGATGTTCCGGATGTAAGATTCTTGAGCAACATTTCTCAGGTAGTTCAAAAATTCAGGACGCGTTTTTACGGCGTAGTCCACCCCATAAAATAAATTTGTGCGGGACATCGACGTTTGTTCCCGTCACGATGGAGGCCGAAAGCAGATGCCGAGGGCGATTGATCCAGATCCGGCTTACAAGCGCGCCATGGTTGTCGTGGCGCATGCCGATGACGCTGAGTACGGCTGCTCCGGCTCCGTAGCCAAGCTGGTCCGTGAGGGGATCGAGGTCGTGTATGTACTGTGTACCGACGGCAGCAAGGGCAGCGACGATCCCAAAGACACCCAGGAATCGCTCAGCGCCGTGCGTAAGCAGGAGCAGATCGAGGCCGGAAAGGTACTCGACCTCAAGACGGTCGAGTTCCTCGGGTTTCCGGACTCCGAACTGGAGCCGACTCTCGCTCTCCGCAAAGCTATCGCACGTGAAATTAGGCGGCACAAGCCAGACATTATGATCTGCCAGAACCCGGCGCGTAACCTGGAAATCGCCGGATACGTGGGTCACCCCGATCACCAGGCTGCGGGGGAAGCAGCGCTGTCCGCCGTTTACCCGACGGCACGCGACCGTTTGACCTACCCGGACTTGCTTGAAGAGGGCTTCGAACCGCATAAAGTTCGCGAGGTATGGGTCATGCTCGGCCCGGAAGGCGGGGACTTCTTCAACGAACTCGAAGAAGAGGACATGCAGAAGGCTGTCGCCGCACTCAAGTCACACGAGAGCCAGGTCCAGTACCCGGAAGTAGACGCTCGGATGCGCGAATGGCGTGGTCGGACCGGCGCAAAGGTCGGCTTCAAGTTCGCCGAGGCGTTCAAGGTCTTCACGCTGGGCTAGTCCCGGCGATTAAGCCTTAGCCCGTTCCTGTTCAACCAGCACTCGACGTAGGATCTTGCCGGACGGGTTCTTCGGGATAGCGTCGATGAACTCGACCTCGCGCACCTGTTTGAACGTGGCGACGCGCTCGGCGATAAATGCCATCAGCTCATCGCCGTCGACAGACGATCCTTCAGCCCGCACCACAAATGCCTTCGGTATCTCGCCTGACCTCTCGTCCGGTTTTGCGATAACCGCGCAATCGGCCACCCCGTCGTGCTCAAGCAACAGCCCTTCTAGCTCCGCCGGTGGAACCTGGAAGCCGCTGTACTTGATGAGTTCCTTCTTGCGGTCGACGATCCACACGTAGCCGTCCGGATCCATTCTGGCGATATCTCCCGTGTGCAGCCAACCGTCTTCCGTCAGGGTCGCGGCCGTCGATTCAGGGTCGTCAAAGTAGCCCGTCATCACTTGTGGGCCGCGCATCAACAGCTCGCCCTCTTCGCCGTAGGCAAGCTCTTTCGTACCGTCCTCAAGGTCGACGACCTTCTGCTCGGTATCGGAGGCGGCCGGACCAACAGAGCCGGGGCGGCACCTGCCCGGCTCTGCGAAGTCAGCGTTCGTGTAAGGCGATGTTTCCGTCATGCCGTATCCCTGCAATATCGGCACGCCCATTAGTTCCTGTACGCGGGTCTGGAGTTCTGTCGATAGAGGCGCTGCGCCGATGAACATGTAGCGTAGGGCGGACAGATCGTGATCTTTCACTCCCGGATATTGGGACAACCCCACAAGTACCGGAGGAGCCGTATACAGGGCGGTCACGCTGTGCTGCTCCAGCAACCCGAGGAAATCATCTATATCAAAACGGCCCATCATCACCTGCAAGCTCCCCAGGGCGATACAGGGGTTCATGAGCACGTTCATGCCGTAGATGTGAAATAGGGGCAGATGGACCAGTACAACATCGTCAGCGCGCGGCGCTGCAAGCTCCCCGGGACGCCTGTTGAGTTGTTCGACGTTAGATGTCAGGTTGTGATGGGTCAGCATCACGCCTTTTGACAGTCCCGTCGTGCCACTTGAGTACGGCAAAACAGCGAGATCGTTCATCGGGTCGATCTTGACATCCGGCGCGCGTGCCGGCGCGGCCGCAATGCGCGCCCAGAACGATGTCGGGTCGATGCCGTCCGGGTAGATCACAACCACCTCAGGCGGATTGTCCAGAAGTGGTTTCGCCGCCTCCGCCATCTCCACTAGAGACTCGTGGACGATCAGTATCGAAGCTCGACTGTTGTTGAGCTGATGGGCGATCTCACGTTCGCGGTAGCCGGAGTTGAGCGTGGTGACGATCGCACCGGTTTTGAGGACGCCGAAGAACGCGATTTCAAACTCCGCGCAGTTGGGAGCGAGCAGCCCGACACGGTCACCTTTCTTAACGCCCATATCGACCAGCGCCGCAGCAAGTCGGTCGCTGTGTGCGTTGAGCTCACCAAACGTAAACCGTCGATCGCCGTCGATCACGGCGATCTTGGACGGCCACTTTTCGGCCGTGTTTATCAGGTACTGCTGCACCGGATGTACGGCATACGGCTCCAGGGATCTGCGGATGGGCGTTGGACTGCTCATGGTGCATCTCCGGCGGATCTATCTACGGCAGATCAAGCCTTACCTGGATCGCGGCGTTGGCGATGATCGCAAAGTCATTCCCGTCCTCGTCGGGAATGTCGATGCCGCCCTTGACGGCCTTGACGGTCACCTGGCCGTGCGGGAGCGTCGCCAGTACGGCGTCTTTGTCGACCTTGTCCGGTTGCTGGACGCCGATGGTCACCTCTACCTGCATCGACTCGATATCGACGCCGATCGCCCGGGCGATGCCGAGCGAGCTGTGGTGGAGGGCGTCAAAGACGGCGCGTACCGCCGCCTTTGTGTAGTCGCCGCCGTGCAGGTCGTTTCCGGTCCCCATCTCGAGGATCACGCGTTTCAGTGGCATGGGATTCCTCCTAGGGGAGATCGAGCCGCACAAGGGCGGCTGCGCTTGCGATTAGAGTTCCGTCGGAGCCTTCGTCGTTGAGGATCTCTAGTCCCCCTTCGACCACGTTCACCGTGCCGGTGCCGTGCGGAAGGACTGCCAGTACGGCGTCCGTGTCCACTTCATCCGGCCGGGGGACACCGATTGTCACCTCGACCCGCATCGAATCCACATCCAATCCGAGCGCATTCGCTGCGCTGAAATTGTTGTGCCAGAGGGCGTCTCGCAACGCCCTGACGGCGGCCTTCGTGCAGTCCCGTCCTCTGATGTCTGTGCCCATGCCAATTTCGAGCACTACCCGTTTCCAGGTCATAGGTATCTCTCCAAACGCTTTAGCCTGCGATTCCCAAAAACAGGAAATCGAACTAAGCGGTCTCTACGTGATCTTTCACTGTCGTCTTCGCTGCTCCGGCTATCTCACGCAACTGGTTCATCTGGTCCTGCATGGCGAACTGCATCAAGCGAGAGTCCGACGAGTGCATGATGAAGCGAGCGCCGAGGTTGATAGCGGTGGCCGAGGTCTCGATGGTCTGCTGGTGGATCATCACCGGGATGCCCTTGGCGTCCGACTTGGCGATGATGTCCTTCAGCACGTCCGTGTATTTGTCGTTTGAGTAGTCGTCCGGGATGCCGAGGGACGTGGACATGTCGTTCGGGCCGATGAAGATACCGTCGATGCCTTCAACTTCCAGGATCTTGTCCAGGTTGTTGTGGCCCGGGACAGACTCGATGCCGATGATGACGATCGATTCCTTGTGACGGGCCTCCAGGTACTCCTTTGACTTGTCGCTCGGAAGTACGCCATCGGTCACTGCACGGATCAGGTACTCGCCCTTGAGCGGGTGCCACTTTGCCGTGGCGACCACCGCCTGGACCTCTTCAACGGTCTCGCAGTATGGGACGAGCACGCCCGCTGCGCCTGCGTCCAGCGCCATCGCAACCCACTCAGACTTCGGGATGGGTACGCGGACAATCGGGGTGACTCCCGCCTGTCGTAGGACCATGCAAAGGAGCTGGATTTCCGTACGGTCACGGGAACCGTGCTCGGAGTCGATGATCGCAAAGTCCAGTGTGCTTCCGGCCAGCGCGCCGGAAAACCTGATCCCCTGCATGGAGGAGATCATGCAGCCGAACACGTGTCCGCCGCCGTTGAGAGTTTCTTTAAGTTGAACAGCGTCCATTTCTGAGTGTCCCTTTCCTGAGGTTCCCGAAATTTGATTTTGGGGGGGGGCTGGTATTTGGTTTGGTTTTCATCGACCCGGATTGGGTCGGTCTATAAGAACAATGTATTTGAGTGCTGATATGCCCTGCGGCACACGATAAACGAACAACGGCGCCTGTGCGCGCCTGAGTTTTGCTTCAAATGTTTCTGGTGCTGCGTCCGGCTTAGCTCACCTCTCGCCAGAACGGCTCACGTTTGCGTACGTTTTCGAGGATAGATGGATCCCACGGCTGAAGATCGAACCCCTCCGGTTGCGGAGGCCTGCCTGCCCAACCGATACGTTCGTAGACCCGGCTGTCGGTGTAGTAGGTCTCGTAGACCAGCTCAACAAACTCGGAGAACTGGACTGGAAGATCAGATTCGACGGTAGCCACGGCTGCAATCTGCCTCTCTTCATCGAGGGCGGCAAACCCACCTTCTATTCGGGATGCGATATCGAGTGACATCGCATCAAGCACCGTCAGCAACCCTGATCGTAGACGGCCATAACGCAGCGAGGCCCGTTCCAGCTGCTCCGCAAGACCAAGTTCGCCGGCTCCCGGGAAGTCGTCATCGGGCGGGATGATGAGGTCCATTAAGCGCGTCAGGACCACCCGGTCTACGTCCGTCAACTGCCTATCTGTGGTCGGCATATTCGGTTTCCTGATTGATCGGTTTTACCGATGTAGAGGGAGATGCAATAAACAGCATCAGCGCATTCATCCCTTCAAGTCGTCCCGCTCGTGTGCGATATAGTCGGCCGCCCTCAGGGCGATCGCCTGTAAGGTCGGCGTCGGATTAACCGCTCCGGCGGTCACAAACACGCTGCCGTCGACGATGAAGACGTTGTCCGCATCGTGCGCCTGGCACCACTTGTTGACCACCGAGCGCTCCGGGTCGTCTCCCATTCGCGCCGTCCCCATCAAGTGCCATCCGCCGCCGCGTAGCAACGGATTTGACATGATCCGGGTCGCGCCCGCCTCCTCCAGGACCGTCGTCGCTGACTTGATAGAGTGATCCATCATGCGGCGAGAGTTTTCGCTCAGCGTGTAGTTAATTTTTGGAGCGGGCAGGCCATTGCTGTCCGTGAGGTGCTCATCAAGAGTCACCGTGTTGTGCTCCTCCGGCAGATCCTCTCCGATACCGGCCAGAGAGATGTTGTGGCCGAACCGTTCAGCGAAATCCTCGTGATGCCCAGCGCCCCATTTAACCGGCTCGTGGGCACCCCCAATGGCCGTCGCAAGTGGCCCGCTGCCGCGATTGAGCTGGTACGCATAACCACGAACAAAGTCCCGTTGTGGGTCCGTTTCATAAAACTCCTGAGACATCAAGATGTTGCCCATCGGCCCCTTCCAGGTTTCCGATAGGTCCGGGATAAGTCCGGTCGTTATGGCGTACGGGTGGAACATCAGGTTTTTACCGACGAGGCCGCTGGAGTTGAGCAGCCCGTCCGGGTATGCGTCTGATTTCGACATCAACAAAAGCCGGGGTGTGCCTATCCCGTTACCGGCCATCACCACGCTTCGTGCCGCTTGATGGTGGACGTTGCCGGCGCGGTCGAGATAGTTCGCCCCAGTGGCACGCCCATCGTCCCCGATCGTGATCTCCGAAACCCGGGCGTGGGTCTTTATAACGGCCCCGAGTCGAATCGCCTCTGGCCAGTAGTTCACATCTGTGCTGGACTTGGCCTTTCGTGTGCAGCCGAACCCACCCGGCCCGCAGTAGTTGCACGCGTCACGGCCCTTGTACGGAACGGAATTAACGTAGTTGTCGGACGGCCACCAGTGCCAGCCGAGCCGGTCGAATGCGGCGGCGATGTGCTTGCCGTCCTCGCCGAGCGGAATCGGTGGCATGGGCCTTGGCGAACGGGGCGGCACCGCGGGGTCCCCGTTGATCCCGGAGCAACCCATCATCATGTCGTTCACGTCGTAATACGGGTCTAGGTCGTCGTACGTGATCGGCCAGTCATCTGCGACCCCGTCCAGCGTCTTCACACGAAAATCAGACGGGTGAAATCGTGGCGTGTGGGCCGTCCAGTGGATCGTGCTGCCGCCGACGGCTGCAAACATGAGCGGCGTGATGTCGGACTCGCTGTCGTTGACCGGGTAGTCCTCCGGGTTCCCGCGTTTGTTGGGGTCCCAGTTCCATTCATGTCGGCCGAGGATCTCCCAGTTCTGCTCCTTCGTCGGGTAGAAAGCGGGATTTAACCAGCGGCCCTGCTCAAGGCAGACCACCGAAAATCCGGCCTGTGCGAGCCGCCATGCAACGGCCGCGCCGGACGCCCCGGCGCCGACTATCAAGATGTCAGCGATCTCGGGCGATGACTGTCCTTCGGTAGCTATTTCGGGAGCGATTACCGTCTGTTCAGTCTGATCCGGGTCTGGGTCCGAGGTCGATGCTTCGTTCATGCAGGACAGCTCCGCTTGAAATCCGCTTGAATTCTTCGGGGCATGAGTACTCGACCGGAAACTTATCACGGGTCGCGGGACAAAGTGGGATTCAGGACTATCGACATCGGGTTTTCGGCATCGAATATCCTGACTGAACGGCAATAAGATTCTGATTAAGAGGCATCACATGGCGACCGTAACCGGAACCTCAGATAGCCAGTACGAGAGCCGGATAACGGACGGTCGGCACACGATGACGGCTGATGAGCCGGCCCCGCTCGGGACTGATCTCGGTCCAAATCCGTACGAATTCCTGCTGTCCGCTCTCGGGGCATGCACGTCGATCACTCGGTTCATGTACGCCGGCCGGAAGAACTGGCCGCTGGAACGAATACACATCGAGCTGTCGCATGATCGAGTCCATGCCGACGACGGCGAGCAAAGCGAGGGAGGATCCGGGCTGATCGATTTGATCGAGCGGAAAATTCGATTTGAAGGCCCGTTAGACGACGAGCAACGCAAACAACTCGCCTACATCGCCACCCGCTGTCCCGTACACAAGACCCTGACCACTCCAACGGTGATCATGGACAAGATCGAGTAACCCCTCAGCCAGATAAAAATACCGGCCAACCGGCCTAAAGCAGGTCGATCTCTGTCGAACCGTCGCCGCCCATCGCTTGTTCTGATCGTTCAAATCCGCCCACAGCCGGATGTCGTCGTAGCGCCTCTCGGGTTGCGTCTCTTAGCGCCCCGGTTCCCTTGCCGTGGATAACCCGGACGCTGGTCAATCCGAGCAGCGCTGCCTCATCCAGGAACGCCACCACTTGCTCATAAACCTCGATCGCCCGGATGCCTCGGATGTCCAACTCCCGGGTTGGCGCGTCGATCATCGGCGTAGAGGTCGTAATACGTGATTCGTCCGACGCCTTCACGTCCTCCGAGGGCGTGACCACCTTCAACTGGGCGATGTTGAGAGTTACGCGTGCGTTCCCGAGGATGAGAGAAGCGGAGCCGTCTGAGTTCACCGATGTCACGGTCGCCTGTGCGCCGAGACCCCGGACTTCCACGATGTCACCTGCGGTGACTGGCCGTGGTGGCGGCGGCGCTTCTTTCGGCTCGATCATCTTGTTCTCGGCCGGGCGTGTGACCTTGAATCGATCAGCCCGCTGGAGAGATCGCCTGACGCGTTCCTGTTCCCGACGCACCACCGACATGTCGCGTTCCTGGCTCGCCTGTCGCTGAATCTGTCGAAGGCTTGTTCGCACGTCCTCCGCTTCACGCTGTAGCTCGGCCCGGGTCTCCTCCACGAGATCGTCCTGCGCCTCGGTGATCGCTCGTACACGTCTGTCCAGATCACGCTTTGCGGCTTCCGCTTCTGCGCTGTACGCCTCGGCGGCCGCCAACTGGCCTTCGATCTCGGCCCGTTCGCGCTGCAACTGAAGCAGGAGGGCCTCCGTCGCCGAGTGCTCGGGCGACAGCATCACACGTGCTCGGTTCAGCACGTCGTTTGGAAGCCCCAGCCGTTCCGCTACGGCCATTGCGTAACTGCGCCCCGGGGTACCCATTGTTACCCGGTAGCTGGGCAGCATGGTGTCCGGGTTCAACTCAACGGCGGCGTTCCGCATGCCTGCGGATTCGCCCGCGTGCTCGGCCACGGCGCGGTGGTGGGTTGTGACGATGGTGGGGATGCCTTCTTCGACAAGGTGGTCGAGGATGGCTCGGGCAAGAGCGGAACCTTCTTCCGGGTCGGTCCCGGTTCCAAGCTCGTCAAGGAGCACGAGGGATCGATCATCCGCTTCCTCCAGGATGTCCACGACGGCGCCCAGGTGGGACGAGAAGGTCGATACGGAGCGCTCGATGCTCTGGGCGTCACCGATGTCCACGTACACGCCGTCAAACACAGAGATCTCGGTGAGTGGATCGCAGGGGACCTGCATGCCGCTCTGGTGCATCAGGACCGCCAGTCCGGCTGTTTTGAGAGCGACCGTCTTGCCGCCGGTGTTAGGGCCTGTGATTACGAGCGCACGGAAGCCGGGACCGTTGGAGAGGCTGATCGGGACGGCGTTTTCACCCAGCAACGGGTGTCGCACGGCGACCAGGTTGAGCGCCGTGTCGTCGCCCTCCGGGAGTGTCCTGGCCCTTGCACCTCGCATCATGTGCGCCAGCCTGGCGCGCGTGAAAACAAGGTCCAGTCTGCCGGCCGCTTCGATCGCCATCATGGCGTCTCCGGCGCGGTCGGAGATGAGGCCGGAAAGCCGCCTTAGGACCTTCTCTTCCTCCCGGATTACCTCGGCGGACGCCTCCCGCCAGCCGTTGCACAGTTCTACCGCGTCGAACGGCTCCACGAACAGCGTCTGGCCGGTATTGGACACGTCGTGGACGATTCCGGGCACGGCCGATCGTTGATCTGACCGAACTTCAACAACGAGACGGTCGCCTCGTGTGGCGATGACGGGCGCCTGTATTGCGCCGCGGATCTTGGGGCGCGCTATCAACCGCTCCAGGTGGGTGGCGAGCTTGCGATATTTCTCTCCAACGCCGGACCTGAGCCGTCCAAGATTTGGCGTGGCGGAGTCCCGGATTCTGCCCCGCTCGTCGATAGCTTCACCGATACGCTCGTCGAGCCACCTCAGGTCGGGGATTAGCGCCGCCAGTGTGCCGATCAGCGGTGTTTGGCGGCCTAGAGCGTGGGCGGCCTCCCGGGCCTCCCAGAGCGAACGCATTACCTGGCCGACCCGCCGTAGTTCCTCGCCATCGAGCCCGCCGCCAAGTTCGGCTCGTTCTATGTAGGCGCGTGGGTCGATCAACCCCCCGAGGCCGATGTCTCCGGCTTCGTCCAGGATGCGGCGCGCTTCAGCCGTCTCTTCCTGCAAACGTTCGATGTCACGTTCGTTCGAAGAAGGTTCTAGCGCGAGCGCGAGCTCTCGTGCCCTGAACATCTGTGCTCGGCCTGCGAGCATGTCCAGGAGCTTTGGCCACTCGATCAATTCACGGGAACGCTCGGTTAGCGTTGGCTCTGGAGCCAGGTCCGTTGATTTGCCTTGTGGATTATTCGGGCTGTGAGGTTCGTGTTCGCGCATTGGTTGGCTATTCTAGTGGCGTGCCGATACCAATCCATGTGTTCGTACGAGAACGCCGAATCCGGATCATGCCAGTTGCCGATGTCAGATGAAGCTACAACCGAGGCGATCGCTAAATCGATTCCTGGAGGGGAAGAGGTTTACCGGGCACTTATCGGTCTCCTGGCGCGGTCCGGGCTGGAGTACTCCGGTGGATTCGTCGAAGTGGACGGGTTTCGAGTTCACTATTTGGATTACGGGCTCGAAAACGAATCCCGGGACACTCAGCTGCCTCCTGTTGTCTTGATGCACGGCGCCGGGCCGGGGTCCGGCAACTGGTACTCCCAGATAGCGATTTTGCGTGAGACGCGCCGGGTGATAGCGATGGATAGCCCGTTGTTTGGTCTGTCCGATCTCGCCGAACAGGATGGGCATCCGATCGTTTCTGTGGCCCGCTTTCTCATCAAGTTTCTCGATGTGATGGGGATCGAAAAGGCTGACTTTGTCGGGCTGTCGTTCGGCGGCGCAGTGATTCTGACCCTCGCGATAGATCACCCCGAGCGAGTTCGACGACTTGTTCTCGTCGATTCCGCGGGACTCGGGCGCGGCATACCGTACGCATGGCGACTCGTACACGCACCGTGGTTGGGCGCGCTACTGTTCAAGCCGAGCCGATTCGTTCGTGATCGCGTCTTCGAGAAGTGGGAGGTACGTAATCCCGAAATGCCGGACAAAGAGGCTTATTCTGGGTACTCGTTCGCCGTACGTATCCGGCCGGGGCGTTCAGAACCGATGAAAGAGGGCATGAAGCGCTTCACCTCGTGGTTGGGCCAGAGGCGCAGGTTCTCAAACGAGGAACTTAGGTCGGTGACCCCGGAGACGCTTGTTATTTGGGGCGACGACGATCGCATATTCCCGCTCAACCATGGCGAGCGCGCTGCCCGGTTGATCCCGAACGCGACGCTTGAAGTCATAGAAGACACGGGTCACGTGTGTTTCTGGGATCAGCCAGAAAGAACCAACCGCCTGCTCGTCGACTTCCTGAACCGCGCCTGAGGACTTGCCGTAACTCACGCGTAACGCACCGCCTCCCAGTATCAATTCCAGAGATACACGCAACGGCCAGCTTTCGGGCGGCCGGGGCTCTGGAATCGGAGGCTGCATTGAGCACTCAAGCACTCAAGCACTCACATGGCGAACCGGGCGACCACTAATTGTTGTAATGATCGCTGCGGTGATTGCGTTGTTCGCCACGTCGTTTGGTGGCAACTGGATTGTTCGTGCAGACGAGCATTCAGGCACCAATCCGAATACGTTGCCAAACACACTTCCGGGCACGATTCCGCCAGACCCACAACCTGATGCGCCCGCAAGCCCGGAGGTTGCGATCGCAGTGGCTGGAGACGGCGAAGTTGGCGTTGAGTGGGCGGCGCCTCGAACGGGCGAGCCCGGCGATGTCCAGTCATATGCGGTCACATCTGCGCCCGACTCCGGCGAGCACGCGGTAGATGCGCCGGTCCGTCATCTGGTCGTCAACGGACTGACCAACGGTGTCGAGTACGTGTTCTACGTTGTCGCCATCGGTCCCGGCGGTATCAGCGATCCCACGACGATCAACAGCGTCACACCTGACCAGGGCGAGGCTTTCGGGTCAGAACTTCTTGAAAAACTTGAGCGGCACTTGCAGGAGAAACTCAACAAGGCGCACGGCAATTTCCAACAGGCCCGTGGCAAGGCGTTTTGAGCGGGTCCACGTGCAGACAACGGCGCAACTGGAGCGGGCTGCGGAACGCCTCGAAACAGAGATTGCGCGTATCGATGAACGTCTTGGCCATCTCTCGGAGCGGTTTCATGAACAACTTGCCCGGATGCACGAACGGCTGTCCGAACGGATCGAGCAGATCCGTGAACAGATCATCGATCGCATTGATCACGAGAACGAGAACGAAGACGAGTGGGATGACGATGAGTTTGAGGACGACGACCTGCCTGAGCCGGTTCCGGTCCTGCAATCCGTGATTTAAAGGACCCGGAGAGGGGATACCCGATGTCGCTTATCGGGAAACCGGGCTCCAGCCTCCCTGATTGGTGGGCCGCGATCACTCCGTCGCGTCCGGATCTATTTCACGTATTTTGAGTTATCGCCGTCCCCTGGGGTTGCACGTGTCCTGAGCCCAGGCCTGCGTCCTGAGGCTCTCGAAGGACCGATCTCCGCCTAGCGTGCTCGTCACGAGACCACGCTATCCAAATAACCGCCCCACTGGGGCCTAACCGTCTTTGTATCGCGGTCTGAAATCTTCGGCTCGGTCCTCTGGCTGATAGCCGATGACATCTGCTGCGTGCGATATGTCTCGTACGCCCCACAGGTTGTCCGAGCCTGAGTAGAAGATGTCGAACATCAAGTCGTCTGGCGCGTCCAGACAACGCTGGACCATCTGGGCGGCGTCGCGGTTGCTGGTCCACAGGGAAAAGGATCGATTGCCCGGCATATCGACATCGTTCGGGTTGATGTTGGCGGTCGGGCTCAGCGGCGTGTCGTCTCGATTGACTGAACTGAAGCGAATGCACAGCGCCGAGATGCCGTGGACGTCCGAGTAGTAACGGCCGAGCGCCTCGCCCCAGATCTTGGTTGCGGCGTACAGGCCTGATGGGCGCACCGGCCAGGTGTGTTTGGCGCGTTCATATGAAGCCGATTCGCCTTCATATTTGCCGCCGATAACCTCGCCGAGATCGTCTTCCTGCTCGTAGTTCCAGGTCACCTGCCCCGTCGAGGCAAAGATCACCCGCTTCACGCCGGCCTCGCGTGCCGATTCAAAGATGTTGTAAGCGCCGACAAGATTGGATTCCCTGAGCTGATCCCACCGATCGCCCGGCCCGCCATTAGCCCCCAGGTGAACGACCGCATCCTGTCCCTCAAGCGCCGCTCGAACAGCGTCGAAGTCGGCGACGTTGCCCTCCGTGATGTCACGGCTAGGATCGCCGACAAGATCAAAACCCTTGAGCGTGTACCGGTCCGGCGTGTCAGCCAGCCGGGTCCAAACGGCGGTGCCAATGAGGCCGGTCGCACCGGTGATGAGAACTTTCATTCGGGGCTCCAGTTATTGGTCTGATGTAATTGATGCGCGTCGTCCACAAAAAGTCATCCTGAGTGGAGCGAAGGATCTCGCCGGTAGTAGACGTCAGGTAGAACGATCGTGCAAACGTATTCAGGCGGCGAGATTCTTCGTCGCAGGCTCCTCAGAATGACTGATTGGGTCGACGATCAACTAGCCGCTCTACCCCTCAACAGCCGTGATCACCGTCGCCGGGTCCGCCAGAAAGTCTTCCCGCAGCGCCGTCCCGATTCCCGGGTCTTCCGGCGCGTACACGATGCCGTTCTCGATACGCGGCAATCGGTCCACAACACGGCCGTACACCTCGTTAATGAAGGCACGGGTCGTCTCCTGGATGAAGGCGTTCGGGGCGTGCATACACAGGTGGATCCCGGCAAACAGGTTCACCGGTCCGTTGCAGTCGTGTGGGGTCGCCGGGACCTTATGGGCCTCGGCGAGCGACATCACTTTGCGGGCCTCGGTGAAGCCGCCGACAAAGGTCGTATCAAACATCAGGATTCGTATTGCGCCGCTTGAGAGCATCGGCAGGTACGCCTCTGCGCTTGCCAACGTCTCGTTGCCGAGCACCGTCAGATGGGTCCGCTCCTGCACCTGCCGCAGCCCCTCTACGTTGTCCGCGCTGGTCACGTCCTCCACCCAGTAGGGCTCAACCTCTTCGAGCGCGTTGACTATCTTCACGATGGACGGGATGTTCCACATGCCGTGAAGCTCCGCCATGATCTCGATCTTGTTGCCGACGCTCTCACGAATCCTACGAAATGGCTCCATGCCCTTGTTCACGTCTTCGGCCGAGATGTGCTGACCATTCGTCTTCCGCACGAACTGGTCGAAGGGCCAGATCTTCATCGCTTTGATGCCCTCGCTCAGAAGGCTCTCTGCGACCGACCCGGCATCATTCAAGAACCCCTGCAGATCGTCGTACTTGCCGGGAGGCGTCTCATGATCCGTCGGGGATGACAGCCCGAACGCCGTCGAGCCGGAACGAACGGCGTACCGCCAGTCGGCGCATGTGTTGTAGATCGGTATCGAGTTACGGACGCGGCCACCAAGTGCCTGATGGATCGGCGCGTTGGTGGCCTGCCCGACGATGTCCCAGAGCGCGATGTCTAATGCGGAAATCGCCCGCCACTCCGCGCTACCGTTCGGCCCGATGCGGCTCCGGGACTGCATACCTTCATGCAGCTCGGCAACCTGCATCGGGTCTTTGCCGATCAGGTACGGTGCAAGTTCCGTTCGTATGTGCGCCTCGGTAGGGGCCGACACACCGGTCGACTCACCGAGCCCAATGATTCCCGAATCAGTATGCACCTGAACCCATACCCAACGTGGGATGTTGGCCGTCCGGACCGTCTCAACTCTGGTGATTCTCATCAGGCGTTTAAAGCTCGCTAGTTTGCACGGTCAACTGATCGCTCTTGAGAAACTTCTCCGTGAAGTCCAACCCCAACCCGGGTTTGTCCGAGACAGATGCGTAGCCGTTCTCCACCTTTGGAAGCGCTGTCACGATGTCCTTGTACCAGGTGGCGTTGTAGGACCTCACTGTCTCCTGGATAAAGGCGTTCGGGACGTTCAGGCTCAGGTGCACATCAGCCATGAAGGCGATCGGTCCTACACAGTCGTGTGGAGCGATCGGGATGCCAAACGACTCGGCCATAATGGCGATGCGCTTGGCCTCCGAGATTCCGCCGACCCATCCGAGATCGAACATGCATATGTCGGTTGCCTGCTTCACGAACATCTCCCGGAAGGACCACCGGGTCGAAACGTTCTCACTGGCGATGGTTGGACTGTTGGTAGATTTACGGAACTGGGCCAGCGCCTCCAGGTTGTCCATCTGGACCGCATCCTCAAACCACATTGGTTTGAACGGCGTAACCGCCTGGGCGATCTTGATCGCAGACGGCAAATTCCACGACTGCCCCATCTCGACGGCGACTTCCATCTGATCGCCCATCGCCTCGTGGATCAGCCGGAATGGCTCGGTGCCCCTCTCCACGTCTTCGGCCGATATGAACTGGCCGTTGGTCTTCGCTGCGAACCGTGAGAAGGGCCAGATCTTCATCGCCCTGAATCCTTCCGCATGCAGGCTTTCCGCCAGGCCAACCGGGTCGGTCAGGGCGGAGTGCTCATCGTCGTACGGGCCGGCAGGGACGAAATCGTCCGAGCCCGCCTTCGGGCCTTTGGTGCGATTCAAGTAGAACGGATAGCCGGCACAAGTGGCGTATACCTTGATCTTGTCCCGGCTCAAGCCGCCAAGCATGTTGTAAGTGGGCTGACCCATCCGTTTTCCGTACAGGTCCCAGAGGGCGATATCGATGGCTGATAGCGCCCGCATCTCCGCGCCTTTGGAGCGCATTCCGCCGGCCATCTTCGCAAGACTGGCCCAGTGCCAATCAAGCTGGCTGGCATCTTTGCCGAGCAGGTATTCGGAGGCGTCGGCGTGGATGAAGGCGTGAACCGGCTCCGCCGACCCGGGCGTTTCTCCGATACCGTAGAGACCATCATCCGTGTGAATCTTGACGAACACCAGCCCTGGATGTTCGCCGTGCCGGAAGGTCTCTATCTTGACGATCCTGGGTGATTTTGTCATCGAAGCGGGTCTAAAGCTCGGTCGTTCGCACGGTTAACTGGTCGCTGCTTAAGAACTTCTCCGTGAAATCCAGCCCCAGTCCCGGGTCATCGGATACCGATGCGAAACCGTTCTCCACCTTTGGCAGTACCGTCACGATGTCGTTGTACCAGGTGGCGTTGTAGGCCCTTACCGTCTCCTGGATGAACGTATTCGTTGCGTTGAGACTCAGGTGAACGTCCGCCATGAAGGCGATCGGCCCAACACAGTCGTGCGGTGCGATCGGGATGCCGAACGCCTCAGACATCGTGGCGATCCGTTTCGCCTCTGAGATTCCGCCGACCCAGCCCAGGTCGAACATCGTGATGTCGACCGCCTGCTTCACGAACATCTCGCGGAAGCTCCAGCGGGTCGATACGCCCTCGCTGGCGATTGTCGGGATGTTGGTCGTCTTTCGGAACTGCGCTAGCGCGTCCAGGTTGTCCATCTGGACCGCGTCCTCAAACCAGAGCGGTTTGAACGGCGTCACCGCCTGGGCGATCTTGATCGCAGAAGGCAGGTTCCACAACTGGTGCATCTCGACGGCGACCTCCATCTGGTCGCCCATCGCCTCGTGGATCAAACGGAACGGCTCCGTGCCCTTCTCGATGTCCTCGGCCGAAATGTGTTGCCCGTTCGTCTTGGTGACGAACTGGTCAAACGGCCAGATCTTCATCGCCCTGAACCCCTCCGAGTGAAGGCTCTTCGCGAGTCCCACGGGGTCCGTCAAAAAGGCGTGCTGGTCCTCGTACGGACCGTCCGGGCGGTAATCGACGTCTCCCGGCTCGGAGTGTCCGTCGCGGTTCACACCGTACGAGTATCCGGCGCAGGTGTTGTAGACCTTGATCTTGTCCCGGCTCAGTCCGCCAAGCATGTTGTACGTAGGCTCGCCCATGCGTTTGCCGAACAGGTCCCAGAGGGCTATGTCGATGGCCGATAGCGCGCGCATCTCGGCGCCACGAGAGCGCATGCCGCCGGACATTTTGGCCAGGTTGGTCCAGTGCCAGTCGAGCTGACTGGCATCCTTGCCGAGCAGGTACTCGGAGGCGTCAGCATGGATGAATGCGTGAACCGGTTCCGGCGACCACGAGGTCTCGCCGATTCCGAACAACCCGTCGTCCGTGTGGATCTTGATGAACACGAGCTTCGGGTACGCATCGTGCTCAAAGGTCTCTATCTTGACGATCTTTGGCGATTTGGCCACGTACCCATGCCTTTCATTTACTGGATGCTCCCCTCTCCCAGCGGGAAAGGGCCAATTGATTTCAAACGTGAGGGAGAAGTCTCGCCCTCTTACACGCTATTAGCTAAGAAAACTGCTCGTTGGTCTTCGGAACGTCCATCCAGCTCACCTCTTCGTCGGCCTTCTTCTGGCCGCAGACTTCGCAGTCAGCGTTCCAGTGACCGCCCGGCGGCATGGCGACTGCGAAACGCATCGAGGTCTTCTTGCCTTCGGTCGTGATGTGATGCGTCGTGCCCCGCGGCACCCACACAAGATCACCTTTGCTGGCGACGAAAGTTTTGCCGCCGCTCAACTCCCAGCGGATCTGACCCTGTTGGACGTACCACCACTCATCGAAATCCTTGTGGAAGTGCGGCATGTTGCCGCTGCCTTCCGGCTGGGTTAGCCAGGTGCCGATGTTCCGCTCATCCGAGACGATGGTCTCGTGCCACTCGTCCTCGCCTTTGTGCTTGGCATTCAGATCGTCGAGTGTCGTATGAAGCACTCCGGGCCAGTCGGCATTGTCGATGCGGGGCGGGATGGGTCCGGTGACAGTGTCCGTGATCTTCAGAGAACCGGGAGCGATAACGTCGGCGATCCCAAACACATCGGCCGATTCCGGCGCGTGGTCACAGACCTTGCACGGCGATGCGTAATGCTCGGCAGCAGGCTGCGAAACGGCGAACCGTAGCGACAACCCGTCGCCTACGTTCTTGATGTGATGCACAGATCCGCGCGGCACCCACACCACGTCGCCCTCATGGGCGGTTACTTCTTTGCCGCCGGTGTAGTGCCACTGGATCGTCCCGCGCATCACAATCCACCACTCGTCGAAATCTTTGTGCCAGTGCGGGATGTTGCCGGTGCCCGGGGCGTTGGCGATGAGCGTTCCGTTGTTGCGCTCGTCCCAGATCAACGACTTCGACCACGGAGCCGGACCCATGGCATCCACGACGTCCTGAATGCGGGTGTGGATCTTTCCGGGCCAGTCGTCTTTATCCACCCGGGGCGGAATCGGGCCTTCGACGGTGTCTGCGATCTTGACTTCGCTCGTGACCAAAGCGTTCTCCTGCGTTCTCTGGGACTGTCCATTTTCGGAACGGGCACGCCGCCCGCGGCGAAGCGCATCTTACTCCCGGGATGAGTATGTGAGTAGATATAAGGGGCTGAAGAAAGCCGGCCGACGCCCCTCATGGAACGGGTCCAAAACAAATCAGGCTTGCCTACACGTAACCGGGTGCTAAACTGCCGCTCACATGGCGATCAGCGCACTCGTATTTTCGATGCTCGTGATGGCACTTCACCGCTGGTGTGTTTATGACCGCCCTGCGGAGCGCTTCTCCCACACGCGCATTCCGAGGCAGCTTCATCTGGACCTTCGCACTGGTGCTGCTTACGCCGTGGGTGGGAGCCTACTCACCCGAACTGGCAATGGTGAACGCAACCGTCGCCGGCATTCTGGCCGCGGGCATGTGGAGGCTTCTCCAGAGACGAACACGCCAGGAACAGACCGCCACTCAGGAAATCCGCTAGCCCTCTCGGGCCAACTTGGCGATGCCCGGCTGATCTAGCCGATAAGATAACCACTCCTCCATGTTTTCGAACCCGATCCGGTGATAGAACTCACGCGTCGGGTTCCAGTCCAGCACCGATAGCTCAAATCGGGCGCAGCCGCGCTCCTCGGCGATACGGGCCAGTTCTCTCATCAGGTCCATGCCCAGCCCGTTGCCACGCGCATGCTCCTCCACGTACAGGTCTTCAAGGTGCAATCCCGGACGGCCCTGCCACGTGGAGTACTTGTGGAAGAACAGGGCGAATCCAACCGCCGTCCCGTCCAGCTCGGCGAGTAGCGTCTCGAATAGCGGCAAATCACCAAAACTGTCGCGCAGCACATCGGACTCGGTCAGTTGGACCGTTTCTCTCGGCTCTTTCTCGAAAACGGCCAGCGACTGAACGAGTTGGACAATAGTCGCCGCGTCATCAGGAGTCGCCGGCCGAACACGTGTTGTTGCCATGAGAAATCGTCCTTCTGGAGACTTGGGCCTAAGAAATGAACGGGATGGTTTGCGGGCCTTCAGGCAGGACGCAGATGGACGCATCGTTTCCGGCGGCCTCGAAGACCGCCTGAACGTCGTCGATCGCCTCAAAGTGAGCTGCTTCTAGCTGCGAATCGGAGAGTCGATCCGCTTTTACAAGCACGCGGGCGTGCATCTGGATCTTGGCTTGAATCTGGACCTGCCACTGGTCCGGCTCCGAGTATCCGGGCGTCTCGATCATCTCCAGCAGCGATGCCGGGTTCGGGCGAGACGAAAGTATCTCCGCGTACGAGCCGTGATCCGGGATGCCGTCTCGACATTCAGCGGCGCACACGATCAGGCCGCCGGATTTGACCACGCGCACGGCGGCGGACATGCCTTTCACGGCCTGGTACAGGTTCTGGTCGAGCGGGTACCCGGAGTTGCTTGTGATCACCAGATCGAACGGCCGGTCGATCTGCTGCATCGAATCCAGCCTGGCTTGTAAACAGGCGGCCGCATGCATGGCGAACAGCTCACCGGCGTACACCCCCGTCACCTGCTGGTCACTGTTGAGCACGACATCCATGCTGAAGTGCGGAGCCGCGGCGCGAGCAATGGCACGCACGTCGTCGTGCACTGGGTTGCCCTCGATCACGCCCCATGTGGCGTTCGGGTGGCCGATCCGGGCGGCATCGTGCAGCGTCACCACGGTATCGATGCCAGCGAGTCCCGGGGCGACCATCTTTGGGCCGCCGCTGAATCCGGCGAAAAAATGCGGCTCAACAAATCCGGTCGTGATCCGCAGATCGGCGCTCATCCATTCCCGGTTCAGCTTTACCGGCACGCCGTCGCCGATAGTTCCCCCAATCATTCCAAGGTCTACCAACGAGCTTTCGTCCCGCGCAACGTGATTGACCACGCGGCAAGCGGAAGTGATCTCGTCGCCCAGCATCCACCGCACCTCGTCGTCGGTGTTTGCACGATGCGTCCCTGTGGCGACCAGAATCGTCACATCTTCCAGCCTTATGACGCCCTCAAGTTCGTCCAGGATCGCCTGGACCATCAACTGGCGAGGCTGTGCACGGGTTACATCGCATATCGAGATCGCGACCCGCTGCCCTTTGCGGGCGATCTCCTTCAAAGGCCGGGAGTTGATCGGCGATCTGAGTGCGGTTTGCAGGGCGCGTTCGGGATCCGGCAGCGCCGATCGGAAGGTTGGAGTGATGACGGTCGTACGGTCCTCTGGCAGATCGAGCGAGAGGCGTCCGTCTCCGTATGCGAGTGCGACTTTCAGGGCATCGGCCTTCGGGCTTTTATATAGACGTGGATCAGGAAATTATCTTAACGTCCCGGTAATAGACCGGCATCGTACCGGTCAAAGGCCTGATTGGTGCATTTCTGGGGTTGGCAGCGACACACAAATCGGTTAAATCTTCTGTGGAGATTAGGAATCGCGGAAAGCGCGGTCGTTATCGACCCCTGAACTCCCAGAGATCGTTGTTTCGCGTATGGAGGCATCATGTCGTCTGATTCACAGGCGTACACACCGGCGTCTGAGCTTGCAGAACAGATACGTTCACGCCAGGTTTCACCGGTCGAGGTGGTCGAGGCTGCGCTCCGCCGGATCGATGCTTCTCAGTCAATTCTGAACGCGTTTATCACTGTCGCACGCGATGAAGCCATGGCCGATGCTCGTAAAGCTGAACAGGCCGTTGCAAGTGGCGACGATCTCGGTCCACTGCACGGTGTTCCATTTTCCGTCAAAGACCTGGTCAACACACGTGGCGTTCGTACCACGATGGGCTCGCTGATCTTTGAGCACAACATTCCCGAAAGAGACGCCATCGCGGTTGCACGGTTGCGCGCAGCAGGAGCGATCATGATCGGCAAGACCACGACGCCCGAGTTCGGCCACAAACCGTTCACACGAGCGCCGCTCTTTGGCGACACGCCAAATGCGTGGGATCGAGATCGCATCGCAGGCGGCTCAAGCGGTGGCGCGGCTGTGGCCGCTGCTGCCGGATTGGCACCGTTGAACGTCGGCACGGACGGCGGCGGATCGATACGAATTCCGGCGGCGGCCAACGGCATCGTCGGGTTGAAGGCAACGCTGGGCACGATTCCGCATGACGCTGCGCCCGACTCGTTTGGCGCAAATATCTACGTAGGCCCCATGACCCGAACCGTCACCGATACGGCCCTGATGCTGCAGGCGATGGCCGGTCCGCACCCGTCTGATGCGCACTCCCTGGGACGCCGTGCCCAGGACTACGTCAAAGCCGCAGCGGCGCCAGGAGACCTGGAAGGCAAGAAGATTGCATGGAGGCCTCTGCTCGGCAACGATGTCGTCGATTCCGAGGTGCAGGCGATCACTTATGGAGCCGCCCGGGCGTTTGAGGAAGCGGGTGCGACCCTGGTCGAAGTAGATGACGGGTTTGTCACACCGGAGCCGTTCTGGCGCGTGCTCAGCCAGGCGGCTTGGCGATCGCGCTTCGGCGACTACGTGGATGAGTGGGGCGACCGGATGACGCCGACCTTCCTGCGCTCGATAACCGAGGCGTCCGACTACTCAGCAGATGAACTGCAAAAGGCGATCTACCAGCGAACCGAGCTTTTCCGCGAGGTCCAGGGCTGGTTTGGCGAGTTCGACCTCGTGATGACGCCGACCCTCTCCCGCACCGCGCTTGAGTCCGACATGGACCTGTACGACCCGGTGGTTATCGAGGGGCGTGACGTCGGAATCATCCGCCAGAACTGGTACCCGTACACGCACCCGTTCAACTTAACCGGCCATCCGGCGATCACACTCCCAGCCGGGTTTGCCGGTGACGGATTGCCCGTGGCGCTTCAAATTGTGGGACGCTACGCAGACGATGCGGCGGTCATCAGGGCGGCGGCGCTATTTGAGCAGCTTCGTCCATGGGCTGATCGAACGCCAAATATACTGGGAATATCGGGCCTGTAAGAAGCCAGGGACCACAAATCATGACGGCCGAAAGCGGCGAGCCGAAGTTCAAAACCCACGGCTCAACTACTATGCCGCACCGATCCATGTATCATCCCGGGCATCATGCCAAGCGAGCGAGTGCAGAGGCGAATTGACGGGCTGCTCGATGACGCAGAAGCCGCCGCTGAAGGGCGTTGGACTTGATGCCTGTGGAGAGCAGGCAAGTGAACGTCAACGGTGGACGATATTGATTCCCCGATAGTTCCTTCTTCAGGAGGTGTGCGGTTCGAGCTTTAGTGCGCCTACGGGGCCATCACCCCGAAAGACCAGCTTCCGTCCGTATTTCGCCGATAGATCGCTCTCAGGTGTAGCCGGTCTTCTGGACGACCCTGCCAGAACTCCAACGAGTCCGGTGTAAGCCGGTAGCCTCCGTACGTGTCCGGGCGGGGCACATCGCCGTCTCCTATGCTCGCTTCGACCTCTGCTTTAGCGGCGATCAAAGCTGCGTGATCGGGCACATCTGAACTCTGGGGCGTCGCCAGAATCGCGAGCTGTGTATTCCGTGGCCGGGACGCCCAGTACCCGTCAGAGACTTCGGTGGTCGTCTTCGTCAGCGTGCCGCGTACGCGGACCTGCCGCTCCAGCACCGTCCACAGGAATACCGCTTCTGCGTTCGGATTACCGTCGATGTCCTGGCCTTTTGGGCTCGTGTAGTGCGTGAAAAAGGTGATCGAGTCCTGGTCCCGGGTCCCGGCCATCAACGCCCGCGCAGATGGAGTGCCGTCTGCGCTCACCGTTGCGAGCACCATCGCCGCCGGGTTTGAGACCCCGGCTGCTGCGGCTTCGGTGAGCCACCGGCGTAGCTCGTCCATCGGGTCGGCTTCCGGGGTAACAAACTCGGGCATCGAGACTCCTGTAACTAGCTGAAGCGTAAGAGGACTACATCTTGCGCCACGAAGCGACCGGCGTGAAACTGCGGCTCATGACCTTGGACGGGTTGTTCATTGAACCAATCGGCCGGCCAGCCCTCCTGTGGGTCGCACTCTGAAGCCAGATAAGGCCAGAAGAAACACCCAGAAAAACATAGAGTCCGGAAGCGTACATTCATGCGACAAACGCCCCATGGGACGCGGTGGGTTTTTATGAAACACTGACAAATCTTACGGAATTGATCAGTGAAACGTTCCAAGTTGCAATTCGGACATCTGTCGGACTAAAGAAAATGGCCCCAATTACGGCCAGGTGACAGAGCAGTTCAAGAGTTTGTGAAGGTTAGAGAAAGACAACGCTATGGACAAACGACCCTACGGCAACACCGGCGAGATGCTCTCGATAATTGGCTTTGGTGGCATCGTGGTGAAAGATGCCGATCCGGACGAGTCGTCTCGGCTTGTGAGCGAAGCGATTGATCGCGGGATCAACTACTTCGACGTTGCTCCGCGCTACGGCAACGCGCAGGAGAAACTCGGCCCGGCGCTGGAGCCGTATCGCAACGACGTTTTCCTGGCCTGCAAGACCCGCGAGCGGGATGCTGTTAACGCGGAGCGCGAGCTGCACGATTCGCTAAAGAAGCTGCGTACAGACCACTTCGATCTCTATCAGATGCACGGCATGACGACGGACGCGGACGTAGACGAAGTGCTCGGCCCGGGTGGTGCGCTTGAGACCTTCGTCAAGGCTCGTGAGCAGGGGCTCGTGCGCTTTCTCGGCTTCTCGGCGCACTCGGTAGAGGCTGCATCCAGGCTGCTGGAGGCGTTCGAGTTCAACTCCGTCCTGTTCCCGCTGAACTGGGTGAACTACTTCGAGGGCGACTTCGGCCCGCAGGTCGTTGAACTGGCTGAGCAGAAGGGCGCTGCAAGGTTGGCGCTCAAGGCCGCGGCCAAGGCGCAACTCCCAGATCGTAATGTCAGGACGCACGAGAAGTGCTGGTATGAGCCGATCGTCGATCGCGATCTGATGTCGCTGGCGGTCCGTTTCACGCTGTCGCAGCCGATCACCGCCGCCGTTCCGCCCGGAGATCCGGACCTGTGGCGGATGATGGCCGAGGTCGGCGGGGACTTCACGCCGATCACCGATGACGAAATCGAAATCCTCAAGACCGAGGCAAAATCAAACACACCAATCTTCGTCCACCCGGCCGCTTAGAGCTTTACGAGGGCGTTTCATTTACGACCAAGACGCGCTCCTACAACAAGTCATCCTGAGCCGGGGCGAAGGATCTCGCCGGTAGTAGAGCGTTAGCAGATCCGGCGTACTTCCAGCCATCCGTCGGCGAGATCCTACGTCGCAAGCTCGTCAGGATGACTTGTTATGCGATAGGTGGGAGTGGAACCTCAGCACTCGGTCAACGCAAGAAGGCCCGCTCGTGAGAGCGGGCCTTCTTTGTGATCTATCTTCAGGCACTGCTTACTGCACGCCGTCCTTGAGTACTCCTAGAGACTCCAGGATGCGGCCCGGCTTCATGGGCGCCTGTGGGAATCGAATCTCCAGCGCGTCGTGAAGTGCATTGGCTATAGCTCCAAGCGGCGGCGCGATCGAAACCTCGCCCGCTCCTCGAACGCCGAACGGGTGGATCGGGTTCGGGACCTCCACGAGGATCGTCTCGATCTCCGGCAGGTCCAGCGTCGTCGGCATCCTGTAGTCCAGGAACGACGAGTTGGCCATACGGCCTTCATCTGTCAAGAAGTACTCCTCGTTCAACGCCCAGCCGATGCCTTGCACGGCGCCGCCCTGCAACTGGCCTTCGGCGTACGACGGGTGGATTGCGCCGCCGACGTCCTGGACAACGGTGTAACGGAGGATGTCCGTTTTGCCGGTCTCAAGGTCTACTTCAAGGTCAACGAGGTGAGCGCCAAACGCTCCGCCGGCTTCCGGGATGTCTACGGAACTGGTCACCGAGACCGGTCCGCCGGTGCCGTCGATACGCCCCGCCAGCTCCTTGAACGTCATGCTCATCGACTGAAGCTCGGCGTCCTGCATGGCCTGGAACGTTCCGCCGTCAAAAACGACTTCAGACGAGTTAATGTCCCAGATCTTGGACACCCGAACCTTGAGTTCTTCGATCATCAGTTCGGCGGCTCGGTAGGCAGCCATGCCCGTGGCATAGGTTGTCCGGCTGCCGCCCGTGTTGTCGGTGTAACCGACACTGTTGGTCGATGCGATGGATGGACGGATGTCCTCCATCGGGATGCAGAGCACTTCCGCCGCCTGCATGGCTATGGCAGCGCGCGAACCCCCGATGTCTACCGATCCCTCGATCAGCGACACGATACCGTCTGCGTTCAAGTTCAGCGTCACTACGGACCGGCGGCCACCGTTACGCCAGAAGCCCACGGCTATGCCTCGGCCGCGCTTCTTGCCGGGTGAATCGGGTTTGCCAAGTGGAGAGGTCCAGTGAGCTGAGTCACGAGACTCATCAAGTACCTGCGTGATGCCGATCGGCCCCCAGATGGGTCCGTCAGCTCGGCGCTTGCCTTCCATTGACGCGTTCTTCAGCCGGAACTCGATCGGATCGTACCCGCGCTTCTCGCAGATCTCGTCGATCACAGACTCCACGCCGTATGCGACATGGGTCGAACCCGGTGCGCGATACGCGGACGTCTTTGGCTTGGTGACCAGGACGTCGTAGCCGGTGATTCTCACGTTGTCCAGGTTGTAGGACGCGAAGCAGCAAACCGCTCCGGCCGCGACCGGTGAGCCCGGGTATGCGCCGGCCTCGTACTTCAGATCAGCTTCTGCGGCGATGATGATTCCGTCGTCGTCCACACCAAGCTTGATCTTGATGGTGGCCGCCGCGGCAGGTCCGGTCGCCTCAAATACGTCGACCCGGTTCATGTAAGCCTTGACCGGACGTCCGCACTTTTTGGACAGGATCGCGGCGATAGGCTCCAGGTACACGTTCAGCTTGCCGCCGAATCCGCCGCCGATTTCCATCGGGATGACGTGTACGTCTGTCTCAGTGAGTTGCAGGATGCTGGACATCTGGGCACGCACGCCAAACATTCCCTGAGTGCTCGTCCAGACGGTTACGCGGTTGTCTTCGTCCCAGAGCGCTGTGCCGGTCTGGGGCTCGATATAGCCCTGGTGCACCGTAGCCATCTCGACCTCGCGCTCGACTACCAGGGACGCTCGTCCCATGGCCCCTGTCGGGTCTCCGAGTTCGTGTCGAATGATCGCAGCGATGTTGGTGTCTTTGACCGACTCGCCGAGGTGGTTGCCGACCATGTCGTCATGGACGAGGACTGCGCCCGGCGCGAGAGCTTCTTTGATGGAGAGGACAGGCTGAAGTGGTTCGTACTCCACTTTTATCAGCTTGAGAGCCTCATATCCGGCGTTTCGATCGGTCGAAGCGATTGCCGCTACCGGATGGCCTTTGAAGAGGACCTTGTCGTCCGCCATTACGCGGTTGGAGGACCATGCGCCTGCTCCACTGGCTGAAGCGACCGGCATGTCCGCTCCGGTCATCACGGCGAGTACGCCCGGCGCCTTCTCAGCGGCCGAGGTGTCGATCGACTTGATGCGGGCGTGAACGTGTGGACTTCGCAGCACAACGCCATGCACTAGTCCGTCGAGCTTCAGGTCAGCCCCGTAGAGCGCCCGGCCCGTCACCTTGTCCAGGCCGTCTGGCCGGATCGGCCGCGTGCCAACTACTCGATAGGCTGATGGAGATGACTCGGATATCACCATTCGTTCAGAGGTCCCTTCGCTTCGTCGTGTGTGGCGATGCTTAGCAGAAATCGACGGTCGGATGAAACCGCCTGAAGATAAAGGGCACGCGCCCGCTAATTCTAAACCCGAAACGAGGATAAGTTCAGATTACTTCGCGCGTAACTCTAAAATCGGGCTGGTTCGGGTGCCGGTAAACGCGCCAGTTAAGGCTTTGATTCCGGCACATCGGCTGTAATGAGCAGATGTTCGCACCAATCGTCTGAGTTGTTTATGAACTGGTGCATCACCTTTGCCGGGATGTGAATGGCGTCGCCCTCTTTCACGTCAAAAATCTCGCCATCCAGCTTCATCTGGCCGTTACCGCGGATGATGTAGTAGACCTGCTCTTTGTCTGCGTGATCGTGATAATCGCCCGCCTGACCACCCTGCATGCGGTGAAGGGTGATCCCGTCCATGCCCCGCAGGGGAGCTTCGTCGGCGGTCTTGTCAGGCCATCCGACGCTTCGGAAGATCGGCCAGATAATTGCGAAATCGTGCCCGATATACGGGACGACATTCTTCCAGTTCCGGATCACGGTCATCGCTATCTCCCCGGGTACGCGTAATTCCAGGCACGCAGCCTGTTCCACCTGATCGTGCGGCGAGAGTGTAGCGTTAACCGAAGCGGCCCGTGATGTAGCCCTCTGTGCGGCTATCGTGCGGCGTGCTGAAAAGGTCACGTGTCGATGCGTATTCGATCAGCGTGCCCTGTCGCCGTTCGTCGGTCCACATCTGCGCCGTATAGTCGGACACCCGGCCCGCCTGCTGCATGTTGTGGGTGACGATAACGATCGTGTATTGCTCCCGAAGCTCTCTGATGAGGTCTTCGATGGAGAGCGTGGAGATCGGATCGAGCGCCGACGCCGGCTCGTCCATTAACAGGATTTCGGGCTCCACAGCGAGCGCCCGGGCGATGCATAGGCGTTGCTGCTGTCCGCCCGACAGTCCGAATGCGTTGTCGTCCAGTCGGTCCTTTACTTCGTCCCAGAGCGCTGCCTGGCTCAGGGCCTGTTCAACCACTTCATCTAGGTCCCGTTTAAGCCCGTTAATTCGGACGCCGAAAACCACGTTGTCGTAGATCGACTTCGGGAACGGATTTGGCCTCTGGAACACCATGCCGATGCGAAATCGGACCTCAGTAGGATCGACCTCGGGCGCGTACAGATCCTGTCCGTCAAACATCACCCGGCCATCGACACGTGCGCCCGGTATCAACTCATTCATGCGGTTAAGCGAACGGAGCAGGGTGCTCTTGCCGCAACCGGACGGGCCGATGATCGCCGTGACTTTATTGCGCGGGAACTGGAGGTCGGCATCGTAAAGGGCAAGCGTATCGCCGTAATGGACGCGCAATCCCTGTGTCTCAAGCGCTATCTCAGACGCGTCGAACTGCTCCACGTACCGATCGCCGAGATTGGTCGTGAGTTCTTCAGTGCTCGGGCCCGAAGAACTTGGAGTCCGGGGAGGCTCAAAATTTTCGGCTATCACGACGACCCCTTTTGATTATTCGTACGACAGCAATGCGTTGATAAGACACAGACTAGTACCTCGTCTGGTAGCGGTTACGGATCCAGATTGCTATCGAGTTGAGTGACAGTAGAACGGCCAGCAGGATGATGATCCCGGCGGAAGCGACCGCCTGGAACCCGGGCTGCGGCAACGACACCCAGTTGAAGATTTGAACCGGGAGCACGGTGAATCGGTCGCCCGGGGACGACGGAATGAAAGTGAGGAACACCAGAGAGCTGATCATCAGCATTGGAGCCGCCTCGCCCACTGCGCGAGAGAGCGCCAGGATGATCCCGCTCATGATCCCCGGGATGGCCTGTGGAAGGACGACGGTCTTGACCACCTGCCAGCGGTTTGCGCCGAGCGCGAACGCGGCATCACGGAACTCTCCCGGAACCGCCTTTATCGCCTCCTGGGACACGATGATGACGATGGGCAGCACGAGCAACGTCATGGTCAGGGAACCTGCCAGCACTGATCGGTCCAGCGCAAACGCCTGGACGAAGAGCGCCAGCCCGAGGATCCCGTAGATGATTGACGGCACGCCGGCCAGGTTTGCGATGTTGAGCTGCACGAGCCTGACCGCCCAGTGGTCCGGCGCAAACTCTTCAAGGAATATCGCCGTGCCCACGCCGATCGGGATCGCAAAAGCGGCGGTGCCGACCGTTATCCAGATGGTGCCAAAAAGCGCAGCCCTGATGCCGGACTCCTCGGCGTGGCGGGATGGGTAGCTGTTGATGAAGCTGAAATCGAGCGAGCCAAGACCGTCGGTCATCACGTCGATCACCAGCGCGGCCAGCGCCAGGATCCCGATGACGACTGATGCGAAGAACAGGACGAAGAAGAAGCGGTCCCGCCATCGACGCCATGCTGAACGCGTTGAAGAGGAGCCAGCAGGCGGCGTCGGACCGGAGTAGCGCGGACGCGTGACGCTGGCGGCGATTGGGCTTGTCACTCGGGCGGAACCGAGAGGAGGCTGTTCGCGTTCCATCAGTACCTCTCCGTGTACCGGCGGACGACCCAGCGCCCGACGATGTTCATGATCAGAGTCATGAGGAACAGCAGGAGTCCGACGGCGAAGATCGTCTTGAAGACCAGGGTCCCCTGCGGAGTCTCGCCGAGCGATACCTGGACGATGTAGGCGGTCATCGTCTGGATGCTCTCAAGCGGATTTAACGTGAGGTTCGGTGTCGCTCCGGCGGCGATGGTCACGATCAGTGTCTCGCCGATCGCACGGGACAGTGCCAGGATGAAGGCCGCTACGATCCCTGGGAGCGCTGCCGGGACGACAACCTTGGTTGCCACCTCAAATCTGGTCGCTCCCAGTGCGTACGCCGCATCACGCAGTTCACGTGGCACGGCCACCATGGCGTCTTCGCTCAAGGTAGACACCATCGGCATGATCATCAGGCCCATCACGATGCCGGCACTGAGGACGTTGAAAATAACCGGGATGGGGAGGAACGATTGGAGCAAAGGGGTGACGAACGAAAGTGCGAAGAAGCCGTATACGACGGTGGGAATCCCGGCCAGGACTTCCAGTACGGGTTTAATAATCCTCCGCACGCGGTCCGGGGCGTATTCAGACAGATAGATCGCAGCGCCAAGGCCGAGGGTGAGGGCGACGATCCCGGCGAGCCCGGCGGCGAGCAAAGTGCCGGCGATGAGAGGCAGGACGCCGAACGCCTGTGGCTCAAATAGCGGCGCCCATTTGGTGCCGGTAATGAAATCCCAGACGGGAACCACCTGAAAGAATCCGTAGCTCTCCTTCAGCAAGGTGTAGATGATGCCGACCGTCGCCAGTACCGATACGAGTGTGGCGAGCACAAGCACCACCAGCACGACTTTTTGTTCCGCGCGCACCCAGCGACGGGCATGTCGGCGGGATTCCACCGATGCCCTGAAGCCGGTCAATTTTCTTTTCTCCCGGCTTTTCTCTGGATTCAGGGAAGCCACAAATAGACCTTCAATTCAGCGACCCAAACGAGCTTGATACGAGTGCTCTGCCATCGTCGTACATCGCTTCGGGAAGTGAAACATACCCAACCTCCTCGACCAGTGTTGTGGCGTTGTCCAGGTAGAAGTTCAAGAACACCACAACCTCTTCGCGCTCTAGCGCGGCGGTGTTCACGTAGATGAACATCGGGCGTGACAGAGGCGAGTAGGTACCGTCGTTAATCGTTGCCGGCGATGGATATATGCACCCGCTGCCGGAATCGACGGCGATCAACTTCAGCTTATCCGGGCTGGAAGAGTAAAACGCATATCCGAAGTAACCCAGGGCGTCTTTATCGCCCGAGACGCCGCGGATCAAAACGTTGTCGTCGGAGCTCGCGGAGTAGTCGGATCGGCTGGCGTCCTCTAGATGGACTATCGACTCTGTGAAGTAGTCAAACGTGCCGGAATCGGTATCAGGTCCGTACAGCCGGAACTTGCTATCCGGGAGGCCATCGCGCACATCACTCCAGCGATCCACTTCGCTCCCCGGCTCCCATATCGCCCGCAACTCGTCCGTAGTCAGGCATTCAAGAAAATCGTTTGCAGGATTGGCGATTACGGAAAGGCCGTCAAACCCGACGGCGATCTCGATGAACTCGACGCCGTTCTCTTCGGCGGCAGCGATCTCTATGGGTTTGATGGAACGCGAGGCGTTTGAAATGTGTGTCTCGCCGACCACGAAGCGTTTGAAACCGCCTCCGGTTCCAGAGACCCCCACCGGAACCTGTACGCCCGGATGGACCTTGCGGAACTCTTCTGCCACGGCTTGGGTGATAGGGAATACGGTGCTTGAACCGTCGATCTCGATTGTTCCAGACAGAGAAGAATCGGTTGCCAGGAGGCTCGTATCGGGCTCATTCATTCCGAGCGCGACGATCCCAACTATCAGGGCGATCCCCAGTGCAAGCGTCACGTTACGCGTCGACAAGCTCTACCGTCTCCAGGATGGAGGTTCGTAGGCGGGAGTACTCGTGGAGAGACAATTTCAACTCTCCAACTCCCAGGTTCAGCATCAGTAGTTACCGTGCCGTCCCGAATCACGCCTACTATCGGCGCGCAGGTTTATCGTTTCGCATCGGATTTGTTAAACCGTTGTTAAACCGCGGCTGTGATCGGGCGATATAGCTTTAAGACAGCGATTCCGGGTCGATCTCGAAGCCTTGCCTGAGTGGAAAAGACACCGTGAACGTTGATCCGCTTCCGGGTGCGCTCTCCACTTTTACATCGCCATCGTGCGCCTGGGCGATGTGTTTAACGATCGCCAGGCCGATGCCGGTACCGCCCTCGCTCCGCGACGCGTCGACCTTGTAAAACCGTTCAAACACATGCGGAACATACTCGGCCTCGATGCCGCGGCCAGTGTCGGTCACCGAAAGATCCACGCCCTTTGGGGTTCTCGATATAGACACACTGACAACGTCACCTTCGCCGGAGGCGTGCAGTGCATTGGAAACCAGGTTGCTCACGACCTGGCCGACCATCTTGCGATCAGCCGTTATCGCCGGCAGCCTTTCTGTCGAATCTGATTTGAGGTTAATTCCGGACCGCTCTGCGATCGGCCGCAATCGGTCTATCTCCTCTATCACCACGTCCTGAAGGCTGATCGGCGCAAGGTGCATGGGCGCCTGTCCCGTTTCCAGCCGGGACAGCTCGAGCATCTCCGTGATCATCTCCTCCATGCGGAGAACGTTGTCATTGATGCGGTCAAGAAAATCGATTGCCGCATCTGGATCGTTCAACGCCCCAAGCTGGAGTGTTTCCGCGGAGGCCCGTATAGCGGCGAGGGGCGTGCGTAGTTCGTGCGAGGCGTTCGATACGAACTCGGTGCGGGTCACGTTTACCCGGTGTAATTCGGTGAGATCGTTCAGCAGGACAAGCGCACGACTCATAGGGCGCGACGGCTCATCTACCAGCGCTTCGCTCGTGAGAGGAACGGCGACGACGTTGAGAAGTCTCCGGGATCCGAGAAGTTCAACCTCCCCCTGTGCGGTGGTGCGTCCTGTGACGCAGTCCGTGATGACCCGGAGCACCTCGTGGTCACGGTTGAGGGTCACCATGCGATCGCCCGCCCGGAACCCGGGCGGAGCGTCAAGCATCTCGATCGCCGCCGGATTCACAAGTTCAACTATGCCGTCCTCGTCCACCACAAGTACGCCGTCCGTCATCGTGTGCAGGATCGACGACAGCCGGATGCGTTCCGAACCGCCAGCTTCCAGCGCCGACCGGAGCCGGTCTATCAGGTGGTTGAGCGATTCGGAGGCTTCCGAGATTTCGGACGGTCCGCCAATTCCCGCACGCGCTGTGTAGTCCCCCTCAACCGCACGCTTGCCTACAGCAGCGAGTCGTGTGACACCGCCGACCAGCCGCGCAGACAGGATCCAGGCGACGCCGAGCCCGAGCAACGACACGACCAGAACGGCAATGATCACCGGCGAGCTGTCTGCCGATGCCCCGCCAGCGGTCAACCCGACGAGGATCGCCGCTGCGACGGTCATCCCGGCAGACACCAGTGCGATACGGAACCTGAGATTGATCGATTTCATCTCGTAACGAGCGTATTCACGGTCGGGTGGATGGTGGTCATGGCTCGAACTTGTACCCGACTCCACGGGAAGTGACGAGACGTTTCGGGTGCGACGGCTCTCGCTCTATCTTCATTCTCAACCATCGGATGTGAACATCCACGGTCCGTGAGTCGCCGAGATAGTCGTAGCCCCACACGTCTGAGAGCAGTGCGTCACGGGTGTAGGGGCGACCGGGATGGGAGGCCAAATAGACGAGCAGATCAAACTCCCGATGCCGCAGCTCTACCTGCTCACCATCTACTATGACCTGCCTCTTGCCGACGTCGATGGATAACCCATCGAACTTCATGATCTCCGGTTCGTCCTGATGGCTTGCAACAGACCGGTCCATCTCGATCCGGCGCAGCGTGGATGCCACACGCGCAAGTAGCTCGCGCATGCTGAAAGGCTTCGTGATGTAGTCATCCGCGCCCACTTCCAGACCGACCACGCGGTCAAGCTCTGTGTCTCTTGCGGTGAGCATCAATATCGGCACAACGGACCCGCCCTGCCGCAGCGATCGGCAGATGTCCAGGCCGCTCATGCCCGGCAACATCAGATCCAGAAGCACCAGATCCGGGCCGCCGTCTTTAGCGAGCTCCAGCCCGTCAATGCCGTCCTCGGCGGTTACAACGTCATAACCCTCCGACACCAGGTTGTATCGGAGAGCCTCACGTAGTGTTGAGTCATCCTCGATGACGACTATTTTGCGGTGCTGTGAAGTCATGTGTGTGAGGTGTTAAACGCCTTTGGGAAAGCGGAGGCGAGATTCGCCCGAATTACTCGTAAGTCGCCCATTCCTCAAATGGATACAGGGGCTTTCTGCGATGAGCATAGTGGAACGTAGAAAGATCCGCAGAGGTGGCTCCGGGCGAGTTTACGAGGATCATCTCTGCCGCAATCGGCTCGTAGGCGGGGCGAGGGGACATCACTCCTTTTGCCACCACGATCTTGAACTCCTTGGGGCGCACATCCACGGAGTAGTACTGCTCAAGGCTGACGTTGCCGATGCTGGTAGACACGAGAAGGAGTGTCTGGCCGGAGTCGCACTCGACCACGGCACACCTACCCTGATCGTAGAACGTCCATCCTGCGTGCAGCGCCCGGTTGTCCTCAAACGCGCCATCGGAAAGCCTCGTTACCGTACCGGTGATCGCAACTGGTCCTCCATGCAGTCCATCGGACTTTCCGCCCACCCGGAGATCAACCTTTCCGCCGAGACCGGCTGCGTCACATACGGCAACTGCCTCTGGATCACGGAGTGTTTGAAGGTAACTATCGGCTCCCTGCGAGATGGCTTCGGTCAGGATCAGCGTCGAGTCTCCGGCACTACCGGCGCCGATGTTATCTCCAGCATCTAGAAGCACGACCGGCCCTTCACCCGCCGCCAGGCCGTACCTGACCGCATCGGCAGGAGTCATGCCTACTTGCGTTGCAAATTCCTCTCTCTTGTCCCATGCGCGTTGCGCCATCCACCGGGCGAGTCGGCTCGCTTCATACTCCGACGACTCGTGCAGCACGTAGCAGGCGAATCCCATCTCCTCCACGTCAGACCACGGATAACCCTGTCCAACGCTGGCGTGCAGCACCCCCGGCCGTGCCTGTACCTCCAGAAGGTCCTCGATGATGCCATTCATCGGCGGATCGTTCGTATTCTGGTGCATGATCCCGATCACCATCGGCGGGGTTTCCAGGGCATGGACCGGGCTGATCTCCCCGGCAATCATGCGCATGAGCAGGTCACACGCCTCGTTTGCCCTGGGCACGGCGTCGAGGTGCGGATTTGTGTGATAAATGACCAGTGCATCGGCCTGTTCCGCCATCTGGTGCGACACGTTGGCATGCAGGTCCAGCGTCATCACGACCGGAATGTCAGGACCGACCACCTCCCGGGTCCGACGGGCGATCTCCCCATCTACGTCCGTGTAGCTTTCGGAGACGGCGGCGCCCATCTGGTTTAAGAGGACGCCGTCCCACGGCTCCTGATCACGCAAACCGGCAAGCGCTTCGCCGACGAGTCGATCGAATGCATCGGCGCTGATCGTTCCACCGGGGTCGGTCGCGGCAAACAGGATCGGGACAAATTCAAAACCCAATCGGTCGGCCGCCTCAAAATAACCTGAGAAGACCGTCTTCGCGCCCCTGTGCATCTCTTCGATGCGTGATCCTCGTTGAACCCCTTCACGCTGAAGCCCTGAAGACTGGAACGACTCGTACGTGGTGGGTCGAGATGAAAACGAGTTCGTCTCGTGGTGAATTCCGAAGGCAGCAATACGTTTCATGGTTCGCAAGAATACCCATGAATCCTGGGAAGGTCAGCCCAAAGTGTTGGCTGAATCATTACCCATTCATAACCCGTTGATTACTCGTGGAACAGGCGGGTTGTGAAATAACTGAGTGAACTCTTCCACGAGAGTAACGATCGCCTGTTGCTACTGCTTGGACGCACGCAGAGTACCCCGCGTGTTTTTCCGCACGCAAAGCGGACCGGATACCCGATTCGTGACGGTCTCGTATGTTTGAAAATCAATCAATAGCGGCTACCGGCGACGGTCTTGGATGTGTCGACCGATGACCACCACAATAGAAGAATCTAATGCTGGAAACTCTTGAAAGCATCGTCGCCGAGGCCGAGTCCACCTGGTGGAGGGCGGAGGCCGCTCGTGGCGTCACGTCACAGGTCCAGGCCGGTGCGCGTGAACAGGACATCGCAGATCGCTACGTTCCGGTCTACACCGTAGATCTGCTGTAGCTGGCGCAATGTGACGTGGATCTTGCTACCACCGAGCCGAGGCTAGAAGGCGTGCTTGAACGTCGTCTGACGGCGACCGCGCTTATAGCGCGTAACGTGTTCGACGCGGTGACTGACCACCTCTGGAGGTTGTACTACGCAGCGGTCGCGAACGAGGCCCCCCCGGAAACTACTTGAGCACCGGGTGGCCCCATCTTTGTTTATTCCTAGCTGCTGTAGCCAGAAAACTTTGCGACCCTGCGCGGCGAGATGATGTCTCGCACGCCCGGGTTAACGCCGGCCATCGTCCACTCACCTCGGAGCATGCTCGCCGCGTTCTGACCTGCACGAATCCGTGACAACGTAGCCGACCGGGTTGATCCGCCGGCTGAGTGCGGTGTGGTGACAACGTTGGACATGCTCCTGAGCGGATTGTCCGCCGGGGTTGGCTCGGTGGCGAACACGTCAAGACCCGCGCCGGCGATCTCGCCGCTCTGCAGCGCCTTGATCAACGCCTCTTCGTCCTGGACCTTGCCGCGGCAGGTGTTGATGAAGAACGCCGTGCTCTTCATCGCCTTGAACTCGGCCTCGCCGAACAGCTTGTCCGTCTGTTTGTTGTGCGGGACGTGGACGGTTACGTAATCCACCTGTCGGAGCAGTTCCAAAAGATCGTGGACCTGTTCCACGTTGTGCTCTTTGGCGACCCACGGCGATACCCAGGGATCGAACACGACGGTCCGCATGCGCCAGCCGGACATCTTCCGGTTAACGGCTCTGCCGATGTTGCCGAAACCCACGATCCCCAGCGTGGCCTCGTCGATCGGCGCCCTGCGGGCCAGCATCGCACCATCGGTCCAGTTGCCTTCGGTCATATATCGGTCCGAGAACGTAATCTGACGGGCGACATCCAGGATCAGCGCACACGCCTGGTCTGAAACCTCTTCCGCACACATGCCTGCGCCGTTCGCAACCATGATTCCGTGTTCGGTCGCGGAATCGACGTCCATATGGTCGAATCCGTGGGAATACACGATGACGCCTGCGCCCTGTTCCATTTCACGCAGTACCGGATCCTGCATTGCATACCCACGTGCAAGAACGACATCGGCGTCTTTAACGGCCTCGATCGCCTCGCCTTCGCTGTCCGGGTTGATCTGGATGATCTCTACATCCAGCCCCTCAAGCTCAGCGCGCTCGTAAGTAAGCGGGTCATCTTCAGGACCCAGGAAGACTACTTTTTGTTTTGTGTCGTTCGTGACCATGAATACTCAGGCTTTCTTTTGAGGTTGGTCGTCTATCGAGGGCGTCCTATTAGCAGCGTCATGTTGCGCCCGCCAATTCAAAGGTTCAAGGCCGAGTTTTAGGTGGCCGTGACGATGTTGATCGCTTCATCACCTTCAAGCACACGCTTGATGTTTGCGAAAGCGAACTCCGCACGACGCGGGAAGCTCTCGCGGGTGGGTCCAGCAACATGGCCGCTGACGACGATGTTGTCCAGCTCAAAGAGCGGGTTGTCTGCTTCGGCGGGTTCCGTCTCAAACACATCGATTCCTGCGCCCCAGATCTTGCGCGCCTTCAACGTCTCTACAAGCGCCGCCTGGTCCACCGTCGGGCCACGACTGGTGTTGATCAGAATTGCGGACTCTTTCATCAGGGCAAGTTCTCGGGTGCTGATGAAGTGGTGAGTCGATTCCAGCAGGGGCACGTGAACCGTGATGATGTCGGACTCGGATAGAAGCTCGTCCAGTGAGACAGGCTTTGCGCCGTACCGCTCTTCAAGCTCCGGCTTGGCCAGGACATCGTGATACAGGATGTTGCAGTTGAATCCCGATAGCAGCCGCATCACGGTGGAACCGATGTACCCGGCGCCGATGATCCCGACCGTCTTGCCGAGGATCTCAAAGGTTTCCATGCCTCTCGCACGTTCTGGTATCCAACCGCCTTCACGGACCGATACATCAACCCACGTCAGGTGCCTGTACAGTGCCAGGGTAAGGGCAATGAACTGCTCGGCCACGCCTTCCGCGTTCGTTCCGCTGGCGGTCGCCACGGGCATTCCGAGCTCGCCGGTGAGCTGCATGTCGACGCCGTCATAGCCGGCCGAGCCGAGCTGGTATAGCCGGACATTCTTCGCAGCCCGGAGTACGGACTCTTTTGGCTTTGCTCCAAAAACGATTATGGCGTCGGCATCGGATACAAGGTCTATCTGTTCCTGCTCGGTCGCTACCGATGCGTCCATCATCGTCACGTCCCATCCGGCGGGGATGAAATCGCGAGAGATAGTGGCCATCGGGCTTTCGGGCGGGATGAAGTAGGCGACCTTTGGCATGTGTGAGTAAATCTCCGATTGTTGGCAATTGAGAACTTCGACTCGCGGCAACGAGCCGACGGTCAGGAGCGGCGGTATTCTAGCAAGCGATGGCGGCCATAGTGGTTCCGGATGTTGTCTGAAGGCTATTCGGACGGATCAGATCCCCGCTTGCCAGTCACAATTACTCGGAATCCGACCCACATTCGAACTCGATTGAAGGACCATCTCGCAAATGGATCGTGAACAACTTACGGCGATCGGCCTCAACTACTTGTCGGGGATGGGTGCCATTCCCGCGACCTCGTACTACGAGCAACCCGTTGCGGACTACATCATGGCCCAATGCGCCGATATAGGGGTCGAGACGCAGGTGGACCGCTACGGCAACATCCTTGCTACGAGGCCGGGCGAGGATGATGCGGCGGAGGGCATAGCGTTTGTTGCCCACATGGATCACCCGGGCTACGAGGCGCTCTCGGCCGAGGACGATGGCGTGCACGGCCGCGGACTCGGCGGGTTGCCGCCACAAGCGTACGAATCCGGAGTCGCAGTTACGTTCGTTGGATCGGACGGCAGTCGGATACCCGGGCTGATCATGGGCCGCGCAGGCGCACGTTCCGGGGACAACCTCATTTTTGAGGTCGCCCAGGATCGGCTCGGCCCACTGCCATGCGCAATCGTCCTGGACCTGCCCGATTTCGACTACGACGAGCAGACCAAACTCATTCGCATGAGGGCGGCGGATGATCTCGCCGGTTGCGCCAGCATCCTGGCGGTCATGCGTTCTGCGATGGAATCTCCAACACCGGGCGCGGTGTATGGCCTGTTCACCCGGGCAGAAGAGGTCGGGCTTGTCGGCGCTCGGCTCGCGGCCGCTGACGGTCTGTTGCCTGCGGGGACGAACGTGGTATCGGTCGAGACGAGCAGTATCCTGCCCGGCGCAGAGATCGGACGCGGGCCGGTGGTGCGTACGGGCGATCGAATGACGACGTTCGGTTTCGAGGCCGAGGAGTATCTGGCGGCGGCCGTATCGGGAGTTGGCGATTTTCCGATCCAGCGGCAGTTGATGCAGGCCGGGACCTGCGAGGGAACGGCGTTCGCGAGAAATGGCTATCCAACCACAGGACTGGCTTACCCACTTGGCGCATGGCACAACAACGGCCCGGGTAGCACGATCAGGCCGGAGTTCATCCATCACGACGATTTTGCGACAGGAATAGCGCTTCTTGCCGGCGCGGCCGCTCTGGCTGGCACGAACCCGAATTCCGCGGCTGGCGCTCGGATCAGGGAACGACCGGAGGCCGAAGAACGCCGGTTGCTTGACTCCGTCGGGTAGGCCAGGGGCGGTTTGCTGTCGGTGTGCTTAACAAGAAAAATCGCATCGGCCACCATGCCCATTACAATGACGCCTCGCAACCATTGACGGGTTCGGTAATTCGCCCCCGTCAGACTCCCCATCAACCCGCATCGCCCGCATTGCAAGATCACGAAGGACCGAAACATGGCCGAAGTCTCCGGTAGCTATCTGATCGCACGGACCCTCAAAGAAGAGGGCGTCGAAGTGCTGTTCTTCCTGATGGGCGGTCCGAACTACGAGATCGTCAACCACTCGGAAGATTTCGGGATTCGGACCATCGACTTCCGGCACGAGCAGGCGGCAGCGATGGCGGCGCACGGCTACGCCCGCGTCACCGGCAAGCCCGGCGTGACGACAGCGGCATCCGGACCCGGCACGCTCAACCTGCTGACGGGACAGTACACGGCGTACGTCGATAACGCCCCGATGATCACTCTCGGCGGCGCAGGCCCATACGAGGATTGGGGTAGGGACGGCTTCCAGGAGCTGGACCAGGCGGCGATCTTTGAAGAGGTCTCGAAGGTGACGATGCGGGTGACCGAAGCGGCGCGCTACCCGGCACAGATCTCCACGGCCTTCCGGATTGCCACCACGGGCCGACCGGGACCGGTTTATGTCGACTGTGCGGAAGACGTCCTCTACACGAAGGTCGAGGAGTCTGACGTGGTTTCCGCCACCCGCCCGAAATCGCTTTCACGCTCCGGCGCAGACCCCGTGTCCATCCAGGCGGCGGCGGATATGCTCCGAAGCGCCCAAAAGCCGCTGATATTCGCTGGCGGGGGCGTGTTCTTTGGCAGGGCGTGGGATGAGCTTCGCAAACTCGTTGAGAGCGTTGGCATCCCGTTCTACACCTCGCCGATCTCCCGCGGGCTGATCGAGGACGACCACGAGTTGTCGTTCCTGGCCGCACGCAGCACGGCGCTTCGTGAGGCTGATGTCGTCTTAATTGTCGGTACACGACTCAACTGGATGATGACCTTCGGTGGGCGCATCGGCCCGGACGCTAAGCTGATCCAGATCGATATCGAGCAGTCAGAGATCGGTCACAACCGTTCGGTAGAGATCGGGCTGGTTGGCGACTGCAAGGTCGTTCTCCAGCAGTTGATCGATTCTGGAATCGATTCAGAGGGCGCTGACGCCCGCAAGGAATGGGCCGACTACCTGGACGAGCAGAACCAGTCTCGCCTTCTACGCGCCCAGCCCAACCTGAATACGGATCAGGTGCCGATCCACCCGCTGCGTCTCTGCAACGAGATCGACAAGTTCCTTGATCGTGACGCCATCGTGACGGTGGACGGTAACGAGATCCTTCACTACGGGCGACAGTCGATCAACACCTACTACCCGGGACACCGCATCAACTCCGGCCCGAGCGGTTGCATGGGCGTGGGGCTGCCCTACGCCATCGGCGCAAAGGTGGCGAGGCCTGACCTGCAGGTTCTATCGCTACACGGCGACGGCTCACTTGGCATGAACATGATGGACTTCGACACCGCAGTACGGCACGACTTGCCGATCGTGGTCGTGGTCAGCAACAACGAGGGCTGGACGGCCCGAGTTGAAGGCATCCGCAAGCCGGGCCGTGAACTGGGCTTCACCCGATTCGATCTGCTGGCTCAGGCACTCGGCGGTCACGGTGAGTTGGTAGAGGAACCGGACCAGATAGCGGGGGCGCTGGAACGCGCATTCGCATCTGGCAAGCCGGCAGTGATCAACGTACGAGTAGACCCAACGGCCCGAGCTATCTCCCGCTTCGTCGGTTCGAAGATGGAGTAGGGGACCTATAGGTCATCCCGAGCGTAGCCGAGGGACCTTTACCAACTGATTAACCGTCCGT
>Ga0115002_10000302_pt1 | contig 72166 bp, 71 predicted proteins | sample ArcticOcean_MG_C_8_FD_89576 | JGI IMG/M metagenome (GOLD analysis project Ga0115002, IMG submission 89576) | Marine microbial communities from western Arctic Ocean - ArcticOcean_MG_CB11_86 | ecosystem: Environmental > Aquatic > Marine > Oceanic | place: Arctic Ocean: Canada Basin | collected... | reverse complement strand
GACACTTCTGGCTCCTTTCTAGGTGCGGTAGATCTATACCCTGCACCGGGAGTCCAAACACACCACCACCCTCATGTTTCTATCCCTTTAAAAGTGTCCCATTATCGCTGAACGCCTACAGACAGGTAGGCGGCCGAGATATGGGCTTGGCAGGGGAAGGTAGACGGTTGAGAAGAGAGAAGAGAGAAGAGAGAAGGGCGCGAATCAAGACCGTTTGGTGGCGTGAAACTCGATTACATTGCTTTTAAGTGGAAAACTGCGCGAACATATTTAAAGAAGAATCTGTCAACTAGTGGCAATGATATGAAGACAAAACTGGTTTCGTTAATATCCACCGGTATAACAATTGGCTTCTTGATGGCGATGGGCGTTGTGGCTTTATTGCGCTCGGTGATCAACGGCCAATCACCTGAACTGGAAATTGCGTTCATGTTGATGGTCGTAATGATGGGCGCAAGCCTCATCTACTACGTCTCAAAAAACGTTGAATAACCCCTGCGATCGCAGCCGCCCCTAGCTTGAAGGGCGAACCCGATCAGGGTTACTCAAGGTGGATATATGCACGTCTTCCGACTAACCTCTTACCGTAATAGTGCAACCATCAATCGTGGACCTGCATCATCGGAGCTGAGGGGATAGACATCTTTGTAGGGCTTCTACCCGGGCAATGATGGGGGGCTGGGCCACCGAGGCTTACCCGGTGGTCACAACGGCCCGGAAAACAAAGAATGCCTGTGGGCTGAAGTTTGTTTACCGCTTGGTGGCCTGGAGACCATCAAGGATATCTTCCACGACCTTTTCTAACAACGGCAGGTAGCCAGCCGGTGCGTCTGCGATCTTGCGGTACACTCGGCCAGCGGCATCGGAGCCGCTCCCACGGCCATACGTGCCAGACGTTTCTGATACTTGTCCAGAAGCGCCTCCGGAAGGTCCGTTCTCCTGCTCCAGGTCACCTTCCTCTAATGTGAGAAACCACCGGATCGGCTTGTCGTAGAGTTCGCAAAGTTTGTCTAAGAGGTGGTCTGGAACGGCGCGTTGTGACCGTTCCCACCGATGGACTGTCATCCAAGAAACGCCGATCCGTTCGGCCACCTTTTCTTGGCTTAGTCCTGTTCCATTACGGGCTCGGCGGAGGCGTCCACCTAGTCCAGGAATACTGATTCTCATATACTTCCCCGTTTGTCTACTTAGGCTAAGATTGTCGCAAACGATGGGTTTAGCTCCCATATCCACTCTGGTAAGCTATAGCCATTGGTAAGAGGCTGGTAGAGTCGATTGGATGATTTCCTACACCGCCTGGACAGAAATGTGTGAATTCCGTAAGAATGTCCGACTCGTCTGAATCGGTAACCAATTGGCACGAGAGACTCTCGTAACCTGGCCCCTTTCTTCTCATCAAGCGATGGGAAGCAAGGGCCTTTTCTGCATAATTACAGATTAATTGTAATGACGATATCGAAGACTTATCGGTAGATTCGCGTATAGTTCCGTAATAATCCAGTATGTGTTTGTCGAGTCTAACAAGGGGCCCGGCATTGATGATGGCACTCGGCATTATTGAAAGGATTGTGTTGACCTACGAAATACTCGAGTCTAAGACAGCCCTCGTCCCTCCGGCGCTTTTATGATTGACCTGGACGACCAAGCTTCTTATAAAAAATTGGACCCCTCAGGCCTGCATCAGCGTCTCCGGGGCTTACCCGCTCAATGCGCCGAGTCTTGGCAGGCGGCCAAAGCGACCGAGATCACCGAAGAATGGCGGGGTTGTACGGAAGTGATCGTCGCGGGAATGGGCGGCTCGGCGATCGCCGGTGATCTGGTTGCCGACCTGGCCGGTCCGGCTTCAGCCAGGCCCATCCGGGTGGTCCGGAACTTCCGAATCCCCGGTCTTTTGCCAAGTACCGTCCCAGGATCAGGGCAGTTGCCACGGCAATTGATAGTCGTCTGTAGCTTCTCCGGTGACACCGAGGAAACCCTCTCCATGTTTGAGCAGGCCCGTTCTTCCGGCGCCGCGATGATCGCGGTTGCCGGAGGCGGCACGCTGGGCCAACGGGCGGCAGATGCCGGTATTCCGGTGATGACGATCAACGCGCCTGGCGAACCCCGCAGCGCGGTCGGTTACAACCTGATGTTGCTGGCCTCTCTTCTTGACCGGACCGAAGTTCTCAGTGTCTCGGACCGAGAGGTGTCAGCAGCGGTGGACGCTGCCGAATCAATGATCGCCCAGGTTGGCATACAGGTCCCGGTGAAAGAGAACCCCGCCAAATCATTAGCCATGGATCTGGTCGGTGGCCTGACACTTATGTACGGCGGCGGCAACCTTTCCGGCATGGCCCTGAGGTGGAAGTCTCAGATCAATGAGAACGGCAAGTCATGGGCCTTCTCAGAGTCGCTGCCTGAATTGCTCCATAATTCCGTGGAGAGTTTTCCCGGCGGCCAGGAGATAAAAGATAGAACAACGGCGCTCTTGCTGAAACCGTTCCAGGCCCCCGACGAGCTTGAACGCCGCTACACTGTCCTTGCCGAGACTCTGGACCGGTTTGGCATCAAGAACCGCACCCTAACCGGGGTATCCGGCGGGCCACTGGCTCAATCGCTATCGATGATAGTTCTGGGTGATCACGTTAGCTATTACATGGGGTTGTTGAACGGATTCAATCCGTCCGAGACCCCCAGCATCGACCTATTCAAGGAGCGGTTGTCCGCTTCAGACCCGTCTTAGATGGCGCTAGCCAGCATTACCCGTGCCTAGGCGTGTTGACATCAGGCACCCCAAAGCGCAAAATCCCCTGTAACTCAGCCATGGTCCATAAGGAGCTTTACCAATGTTAAAGGTAGGTCACGTCGTGGTTCGACCCGGCAGAAAGGCCGGTATGGAACCCGTAGAGATTTCCGTACCCGAGGAGCTGGAAACGGTTCCCGGAATTCCGATGGTCAGCAAAGACATCGACTTCTACAGCCGTGAATACCCGCTGCTTCGCCAGCAGGTCGAACACGGTGCAGACACCGAATGGGCCCCGTCCGTCGGCACACCTGCGATGCAGAAATACCACCACGAGCACCAGGCCGTGATGGAAGAGTTCTATCCCCTGATGAACCGGACCGGCGACCTCGAGCCGACCGGCACCGCTTCAGGCGCAGATATCACGCAGTTGGTCCGCGACAAGGCCGTGGAGATGGGATTCCTGGACGTCGGATTCACCGATCACGACATCCGCTTCGTCTACCAGGACCGCAAGGACCACATCAAGTATCCCAATGCGATCTGCCTGGCCCTGGAACAAGACTTTGAAGAGACTCAGACCGCGCCCAGCATGGCTGCTGAGCACGGCCACTACGGCACCTATGAAGTACAGGCGCCCATGGGACTGCGGATGGTCGATTACATCCTCTCCCTTGGGTACCACGCACAGTTACACGGGCCCAGCAACCACAGTGCCGCGACCATCCCGATGTTCGTCGCCGCTGGTATGGGTCAGTTGGGAGCCAATGGACAACTGCTCACTCCCCACGCCGGAGCACGTTGCCGACTCCAGATAATCACTACCGATGCCCCCGTGACCTTCGACAAGCCCGAAGACTACGGGTTCCACGCCTTCTGTCAGGTCTGCCAGGTCTGCGTCAACCGCTGCCCCGGACGCGCCCTGATGCGCGAGAAGATCTGGTGGCGTGGCGTTGAGAAGAACAAGCTCATCTACAAGCGCTGCCGGCCGGTCATGTCCCGGTACGAGGGCTGCGCCATCTGCATGAAGGTCTGCCCGATCAACAAATACGGGGCCAAGGCCGTCATGGATTACTACGTAGAGACCGGCCAGGTCCTGGGTAAAGGCACCCACGACTTGGAAGGCTACACCCTCCACGAAGAGAGCACCGGCAAGTACGTTACCGGCTATTTCGGCCCTGGCGAACTTCCCACCTTCGACGCCGATTTCTTCAAGATTCCCAACGGGACCAGGGAGAACGCGGCACTCGAAGAGCTGATGGAGTACATCGAGAAACAGCCAGACGGACTGAACAAGGGCGCCGACGACAAAGCGTTGTTCGACTTCCGCGACCGGTTGCGGTTCATCTTGCATGGTGAAGTCAGCGACAGCACCATGTTCTAGGCCTTAAGGCCTGAATGTATTTGGAACGATTGGGGGAGCAAGATTAACTCTTGCTCCCCCTTTAAATTTGGCAACACAAGGGCGCCCTGTGGACACGCATCCTGCATCGAATGTATCGTTGTTTCGCAGGCTTATATTGGGGAGTTAAAGGAGCTGCTGATGGCTGAAAAGTGGACCGCCCAGGGAGACCTATTCGAGGGCTGCAACTGCAACCTTCTCTGCCCTTGTCACGTCTCGTTCCGGCAGCCTCCAACTCAGGGCTTTTGCGACACCATCTGGGCTGTGTCCTTCGAGCAAGGAAAATACGGCGAAGTAGACTTGGCCGGGCTGAACGCGGCCATATTCCTGCATTGTCCGGGAAACATGGCGGATGGTGATTGGACGACTGTGCTGCTGGTCGATGACCGGTCCACCCCGGAGCAAGACGAAGCTCTGAGGGCAATCTTCTCCGGCGAGTCGGGTGGGCCTTGGGAGACCATGTCCCAGTTCTACCGTGAAGGGAAATATCAGACGATCGTTAGGTCGCCTTTGGAAATGACCATCGACGGTCGCACCAGGACCATCACCGCCCCGGACCGGTTGTTCCTGGAGATGCAGACACTAAGGGGCGGCGAAGACCGTCAGGGGCTCGTCACGATCAACAATCTGCGGAATGTCATCCACGGCGATGAGCACGTCATGGGTCTCTCAAACTTCAAAGTCAACGACGAGACCATGAACTGGGAGTACCAGGGTAAGCACGGGCTCTACAGCAAGTTCGATTGGTCGGGGTCCTAGACTCCGGGCAATCTGTTCAAGTAGACCTGCCCCTCTTTCATCACCAGGCTGATCTTAGATTTGTCTTGCAGGATGGCGATATTGGCCAACGGGTCGCCATCGACCACGATCAGATCGGCGAACTTCCCGGTCTCCACTGTCCCGATCTGGTCTTCCAGGTCCAGACACCCAGCCGCCCAGCCGGTGGCTGCCACCAGGGCCTGCATCGGCGTCATGCCGGCGGCGACAAGTAGTTCCAGTTCCACGGCGTTGTTGCAGTGCTCCCAACCTCCGGCGTCGGTCCCGGCCACAACCTTCACCCCCGCTGCCATCGCCTTCTGGATAGTTTCTATGTGCGCCTGCTTAAACTCGGTGGCCTCTGCCTGGCCATAGGGATTGCCCTGCGTGGCATGGAATGTGAAGACCGTTAATGTTGGCACCAAGTAACAGCCGTTGTCGGCCATCATCTTCAGCAGATCGGGTTCCAGGCCCAGCAGGGAGCCGTGCTCAATGGAATGCACTCCGGCCTCGATGGCGGTGCGTAATCCCGGCCCGCCCAGGGCATGGCAGGCCACAGTCTTGCCGTAAATATTGGCCTCTGCCACCAAGGCTTGGGTCTCCTCGGCTGTGTAAGAGCGAGTAGTTCCGTTCTGGGTCTCCCGCCCGAAACCGGTGTTGAAGAACTTAATCACGTCAGCGCCGGCCCGAACCACTTCCCGGACCATGGCCTTAACTTCCTCTGGCCCGTCTGCTATTCCCCTAGGCAGGTGGGGGTCGGGAGACTGGGGTTGGTGGTGCCCCGAGGGGCTGGAGCGGTCCTGGGAGCCCTGAGTCGGGGAGAGGGGGCTGGTGGCGATCTGCAGCCGCGGCCCGGGCACCAAGCCTTGCTCCACCGCCTGCTTGAAGCCGACGTCCAGCCAGCCACAGTCTCGGATGGCGGTATACCCCGTGAGCAGTGTTTCTTCCATGACTTTGGCTACCCGCAGAGTCTTGGTGCTGCGCGGTTCTACCCGGCCCCAGCGGCCCATCAGGTCGTAGCCGAACGACGTGAGATGGTCATGACAATCAATCAGGCCTGGCAGCAGTGTGCGGCCGGTTATATCAACAACTGGACAGTCTGTTGGAATGGCAACCGACTCGCGCGTGCCCACCGCCTCGATGCGGCCCTGGTCGTTGACCAAGACCGTGGCGTTGGTAACCGGCGGGCCACCGGTGCCGTCGATCAGGTTTCCGCCGCGGAGAGCTAACATGTTTTGCCGGCTTGAGGCATCTGGAACAACCGCTAGATTCCCTGCCAGAACCGGCGGCCGTTCTCCCGGACGATCCTGCCGAAGCCGGGCCGGGCTAGGTGAACCGCAGCCACCGGGATACCCTCCCGTTCCAGCCGGTCCATGAGTTCGCGGCGGGTGATTCGTGTCTGAGCGGGGTCTATATCGGCGCGGGATACCCAATCAGTATTCTCGATCTGGGCCGTGTTATGGAGCACATCACCGAGAACCAGACCGTTCTCGCCCTGGGAGGAAATCAAAAGGCTCATGTGGCCAGGGGTGTGGCCAGGTGTGGCAAGGGTGCTGATCTCGCTGGTGATCTGTTGGCCTGGTTCCATCAGGTTCAGCACACCCAGGTCTTCCAGCGGCCAGACACATTCCGGGGCGTTGGGGAACCGGTCTTCGATCAACGCGGGGTCATGGCACGCTTCCCAGTCCTTGGCGCTCACATAGTATTGGGCGTTGGGGAATGTCGCGGTGTATTTGCCGTCTTTGGAGGTGAGGTTCCAGCCGATGTGGTCACGGTGGGCGTGGGTCATTACGACCATATCCACGTCTTCGGGGCTGGTGCCGTGGGCTTTCATGTCGTCCAGCAACTCACCCCAGGGTGTTTCGGGGGTCTGTTTGGGTCCCAGGCCGGTATCGACGGCGATGGTGTGGCCGTCCGACTCGATCAGGAAACAGGCCAGGTTGAAGCTAACTCCGTGGGAGGCGGACAAATGGGCCTCTTGTCCCTTCCAGTCCTCCGCAGGTATATCCGGAAAGAAATTGCAGAGGTCGAACTCCAAAACTCCATCTGAGAGTGATGTGATCTCGACGTTTCCGATGTTCAGCTTATCGTTTGGCAATTTGACGCTCCTACCTAAAGAGGTGATTGTTCCAACGTGACCGGCAGATTATAAGCGGGGGCCGTCACAGTGGCAATCGCCATAAAAGCCCCACTTTCATAAAGGGGGGATTGGGGGATTTCCGTCCCTTCATGGCAACTAGCGGTGGTCCGCCACCACCTTGCCTTCTTTCATCACCATCTGCAGCTTCCGCACGTTCTCGATATCGCCCAGCGGGTTTCCACCGACCACGATCAGGTCGGCCAGCTTGCCGGGTTCCACCGTGCCCAGTTCCGGCCCCACTCCGCACATCTCGGCGGCGTTCTTGGTGGCGGCGGTCAGGGCCTGCCAGGGCGTGGCCCCGCACTTGACCCACAGACCCAGTTCCAGAAGTGCCGACTCCCGCATGGGTGAGATATCGGAACCCAAGGCCATTTTGACCCCAGCAGACAGCGCTTTCTGGAAAGAATTTCGGTGTTCTTCAGCCGCCGCATCGGCCCGCACCACCAGGTCGGGGGCAAGCTGCTTCCGGGCGGCGTAAGCCTTCTCGTGTTCGGTGGTGGCTAGGTTGGGCGAGAGCTGGCTGATGCTCAGAGTGGGCACGTACCAGGTTCCGCTGCTGACGAAGTCGGTGATGCAGTCTTCGTCGGTTATGTAGGCATGCTCCACGGTGTGAGCGCCCAACTTGATGGCCATCTTCACCGACTCCGGGTTGGTGGCGTGGGCCATGACGGGGAAGTTGCGCTGACGGCAGAGGGCGAATGCAGTCTCGATCTCCTCGGGCAACAGGAACGATTCGGTGTGCCGGTCCCACCGGGGGCCCATGATGCCGCCGGAGAGGTTCAACTTGATGTGATCTACGTCGTGCTTCATCTGGTCGCGGATGGCCTCGGCGTAACCGTAGGGGCCGTCGCACTCCCTGGCGTGCCCGGAGGTCAGGAAATGGCCGCCGGTGGTGGTCAAAAAGTTTCCACAGGCGAAGACCCTTGGCCCCGCCGGACCAGGCCCTTCAAAGGCCCGCCGCCAGGCTACGTCCATGAAATTGCTAGCACCGCCGCTGCGTACCGCCGTCACCCCGGCCTCGATCATCCCCCGTTGCAGGTTCTGGCCGAAGTCGGCGGTGATCTGTGCCACTGTTGTGCCTGCCGGAACCGGGTGCTGTGGGTGGACGTGGCAGTCCCAAAGTCCGGGCATCAGGTAAGAACCTCCCAGGTCGATGACCTGGTCTCCGGAAGCGCTGGCCGGTGGACCACCGTCCCGGACCTCCATGATGCGTCCGTCCTCAATGACCACCGTGGCCTGGGTCTTGGGGTCGGGTGTTACACAGTTGATCACGTTGCAATTGGTCAATATCAGGCGCAATTCAGTGGCTCCAATCTGGCTATCTATCCAGGATTTATTTGAATGTGATGCAGCGGGCCGGATCTGCCTCGGTTAGGACCGGGGCCGGGTGCCCGGTGTGGATGTAGTCGGCCAACAGCTTGCCGGACATGGGGCCGCGTCCGAAACCGGAAGACGCCAGGCCAGTCACGACGAACAGGTTTTCGAATTGGGGTATCTTGCCGATGATGGGCTTGCCGTCCATCGAGAAAGGCATGATCCCGGCCCAGGTGCGGGTGATCGAGAGTTTACTCAACATTGGAAAGACTTCCGTCGCCTGTCCCCGGTTGACCTCGATACCCGTTGCGTCGGGCGTGTAGTCATACCCCACCATCTGTCGGTCGCCGCCAAATACGATCTCGCCGTTCCTGGTCTGTCCGCCGTAAAGGTGGCGGGTTACACGTGTTTCACCCCGGTGGGTTACTTCCGGCGGATGGAGACCGTCGGAAGTTTGCTTGCTCCAGTCGAATGGGGACTCCATGGACCCACTCAGATGGAAGATGCTGGGCGGCACTGGTTCGGTGGCCCACATCTGCCCCTTGATGGGCGTGATGGGTATATCGATTCCAAGCATGTCACCTAGCGGACGGGACCAAGCGCCCACCGCCAGCGCCAAGGTCTTGGCCCGAAATTCGCCCTGGCTGGTCTGGGCCTGCCACGATCCGTCCGGCTGCTGAGTCAGCGATTGAACATTATGACCAGTCTTGATGTCGGCCCCGAATGACGCGGCGGCCTCACTGAAGGCCACCGTGGCTTTGGTGGGGTTGGCTCGCCCCCGTTTGGTCAGGAACATAAACCCGGCCAACGATTCCGATGCTTCGGGTTCGATAGCGCGGGCTTCCCGGGCGGTCAGCAACTCAGCGTGATAACCGCCGGTCTGGGCCGCGAATACCCGGTCACGGGCGTAATCCCATTGATCGGCATTGTGAATGGCCTGCAGGCCGCCCGGAGCAATGAACTCGATGTCATATCCCATGTCCAGCTGGAGCGTCTTGAATATCTCGAAGCTGCCGGCCGTTAGATAGGACTGCAGGTCGGGGTTGTTGCCCCAGCCGAACCCGCCCAAGCCCCCGGCGTTGACCCCCGACGCCTCGCTGGCAACCTCGCCACGCTCCAGCAGCGTGACCCGTTCGCCAAGCTGCGCCAGGTGGAAAGCCGTAGCGACGCCGCAGATGCCGCCGCCGATTATAAGAACGTCAGATTCATTGGTACTGGCCAAGTGTTTCTATCCATTTATTCGGAAGGTGAGCCAATGATAGGTGTGGGCCTGGGATGGGTCAATCAGCAGAACAATACTGTGAGGCCCAAACTCCGTAGGGGCGGGTTTCTAACCCGCCCGAACCTTGGAAGATAATGTTTGTTCCTGCCAATTTCTGGTGGGTAGGCCCAACTCTATCCATAGTCCTCGTTGTATTGGCAAGCATCCTGGCCGAGCGAAAGGGCGGGTTGGAAACCCGCCCCTACACACTGTGCAATAAAAAGGGGCGTCCCGACTGCTCGGAACGCCCCTTTTTTGTCTAGCTGATGTGCTCGCCGCTACGCGGTGGGCGCTGGGGTGAGCTCGCTTAAGTCTTTCACTTCTATGTTGGAGACCAGCACTGTCAGGTCGTCCAGACGCCGCACCTCAAATTCCATGAAGTCGTCGTCCACCACCATGTACTTGGAGACCACTTCCCAGATCTCCTTTTTCATCTCCTCCAACTTCTCCGGGGCCAACTCCAGCCGGTCCTGGATCAATACCAGCTTGAGCCGTTGTCTGGCTGTGTCTTTGGAGAGCATCTCCGTTGCCTGGTCCAGTTCTTTGCCGCTAAGGTTGAAGAGCCAGCGTAGTAGTTCACGCATGAGAGTAGGCCCTCCCGTTCATCCCGACCATTCCTTTGAACTTCGAGAACAGGCCGGTCTTGGGTTCCAGGTCCATCAACGGGATATCCTCTCCGTCCACCCTGGCGGCGATCCGAAGGAACGCGCTTCCGGCGGAAGACTTGGGATTGTGTACCACCGGGATACCCCGGTTGGCCGCGACAACCGTATGTTCGTCGGCGGGCACCAACCCAATGACCTCGATGGCCAACAGGCTTTCCACGTCCTTCTGGTCCATCATGTCGCCGCGCTTGACCATCTCGTGGGCGATGCGGTTGATGATGAGCTTTGGTCGGTGCAGCCCTGATGACTCCAGCAGCCCGATGACCCGGTCTGCGTCACGGATGGCCGAGACCTCCGGGGTGGTCACAATGATGGCCTCTTGGGCGGCGGCTGTGGCGTTTTTGAAGCCCTGTTCGATCCCCGCCGGGCAGTCAATCAGCACGTAATCGAACTCTTTCTCGAGTTCGGCGCACATCTCGCGCAGTTGCTCCGGCCCGATGCTGTTCTTGTCCCGGGTCTGGGCGGCGGGTATCAGGAACAACTCATAATCGTGCTTATCGCCAATCATGGCCTGGCTCAGTTTGCAGGTGCCTTCAATGACGTTGACTAGGTCATAGACGATGCGGTTCTCCAGGCCCATGATGACGTCCAGGTTGCGGAGGCCGATGTCGGTATCGACCACCACCACTTTGTGACCACGCATGGCCAGGCCGGTGCCGATGTTGGCGGTCGCGGTGGTCTTGCCCACCCCGCCTTTACCAGAGGTTATAACGATGGTCCTACCCGTCATAAGGTACTCCTTTGTTGTATCTCGCAAACCGGCCGGCAAATGGCGCTACGTGGATGGAACGGGTCCTCACGTAGGCAATCTGAGGTCCGGAGGCTGACGATTTTGATTTGTGGCGCGACGATGAAGGCGCGACGCCTTCATATTTGCCGATCTGAAACCTGGATGAAGGGAGTTCGAGGGCTATGATCACGGCCTTGTTGTCGCCGGAAGCGCCGGCATGGACCCATCCCTTGAGAGAGCCCAGCACAACTATGTCGCCGTCGGCCCTGATCTCTGCCCCGGGGTTTACGTCCGCCAATACCACAACATCGCCGTGGTGTTGCAGTGTCTCGCCGGAACGGAACGTCGACTTGATGAACAGGGCTTCGGTTATGTTCCGGTTGCGGGCCCCGTTCCTGTTGTGTTTGGTCTTGAGGCCCTCAATGATCGATGCAACGGCGGATATGGGCTCGGCCGTTGCATCAGGTTGACCGTCAGGGAGCACGATCTCGTTATGCGCCGCAGGTTGGGGCGCAGATTGGGGGGGACTGGAGTTGGCTGCCGATTTGGCTTCTACTCGAAGGTCGCCGGTGCCCAGAGAATCTGGCGCGAACCAGAATCTAGTCACGGTCAGCCCCGAGTTGGTCTCGATGATCGACTTGACCTGGGCCAGCTCGTCCCTGGCCAGCATCCGTTGGCCGACGTTGATGGTGATATCGCCCTTGGACCACAGGCCACTTTTCTTGGTCAAGTGTTCCCGCAACTCCGCGGCTACCACGTCAAACGGGGCATTTTCGTCAATAACAAAGGCCACATCGGTACCCCTGGCGATGACCTGCACCACGCCGGTCGTTACCCCGGTCGTGGTCCCGGTGGCTACCATCGAGCCCTCGTGACCTTGAAGTGGTTCCTAGATGACATCACGCCCACACTCACTCACTCCCACTTTATGTCACCACGATTATTTCAGCCGGAGTACGTCCGGCACAACGTTTTCTTGGTCAGATTTTAAACAAAATTTAAGATTATGTCTAACTTTGAGCCTGGTAGCGACATGGAAAGCGAAATCCATACCTTAAAAACAGACAATCGGGCCATGCTGCTTAGGAGCATGGCCCGATTGTCTGTTTCCGGTGATTATTTGCGGGTCGGCGTGTGGCCGAGTTTACGAGGTTGCTGGAGCGGCCTCTCTCAATGCCCGAATCGCCTCAGCAGTTTCCGGAGTAGCAGGCTTGCCCAACTCGACGTGTCTAGAAACGTCGAAGGCACGATCGACGTCTGCCATGACCGCTTCGTCCGACTGTTCGATATCAATGGGAATGCTTATCTGGGCCCAAGACGTGTGGCCGGTTAGCCAGAACACTTCGATCGGGTTGTTCTCCGGATCACGGAAGTAACATCCGATGGCGCTCGCATGGGTGACGATGCGGTCGATTTTGTACCCTTTCTCATCGATGCGTTGCTTGAAATCGCGAAGGTCGTCCAAGGAATCGACTCGCATCGAGATCTGCTGGATCCAGTGTGGGTCATCAAGCGAAGTCCGCCCGGCCATCATCGCAATCTCGTGGTCGTTGGCCTCCGGGTCGGCGCTGAAGAAGGCCCCGCCCGCACTCACCTTGGTCAGTGTCATACCAATGAAGTTCGCGTAGAAGTCTTTCATCAGCTCCAAGTCCTGAACGTAGAAACCGATATGTCCGAGCCCGTTAACTTTCGCTGACATCTTTATCTCCTCTCAAAGCTCATCTGGATGCGATTGCAGCCAGCACTGAAAAGCAGTAATGGCCATGGCAGGGTTTAGTCCCGGGTGCCGAACAACGCCACGGAACAGGTGAACGAGCCGGGGCGGCCGCCAAGGTTGTGCGTCAGGCCCAAAGTTGGGCTCTTCAGTTGACGTGCATCGGCTTTGCCCTGGAGTTGCTTGTAGACTTCGTAGATCATGCGTATGCCGCTGGCCCCGATGGGATGGCCGAAGCACTTTAGGCCGCCGTCGGTGTTCACCGGCAGCTCGCCTTCGAGGCTGAATGTCCCTGCCGCCACATCTTTGCTGGCCTGGCCACGGGGGCTGAACCCTAGGTCCTCGTAGATGATCAACTCAGTGATGGTGAAGCAGTCGTGGACCATGGCCAGGTCGATCTCCTGACGGGGATCAGATATGCCGGCTTCTTGGTAGGCGACCTGGCTGGCCCGGACGGTCTCCGGGAAGTGGGTGAAGTCCCAGTCGTTGCGCATGATGCCGTAGGCGCCCACTGAAAGACCGATACCCTTTACCAAAATGTAATCGTCCCTGAATGTCTTGGCGATCTCTGGAGTGGTGATGACGGCCGCTGCTGCCCCGTCTGAAACGCCACAGCAGTCGAACAACCCTAGAGGCCAGGCCACCATGGGAGCGTTGGCCACCTGTTCGGCGCTCACCTCCCGCTGGAAGTGGGCCTTGGGGCTCATGGTCCCGTTGTGGTGGTTCTTGGAGGCGATCTGGGCCAGGGTCATCTTTCCGTCTTCATAGGGGATGTCGTACTGGTGGAAGTAACGGGTGGCGGCCAGGGCGAACTGGGAGGGTGGCGGCACCGGCGGGTTGACGTCGGCGCCGGCCGGCTCGGCCACGGCCAGGCCGGAGAAACCCGAGTCCTTGAGCTTTTCCACGCCCACGACCAGGACTATGTCATAGATACCGGCGGCCACGGCGTAGCAAGCGTTGCGGAAGGCGTCAGTGGCGGTGGCGCAGGCGTTCTCGATCCGGGTGATGGGGATGTAATCGAGCTTCAGCGCGGCGGCCAGAGGTTGTCCCGTCCGGAACGAACCCACAGTACCCAGCCAGGCAGCCTGGATATCCTTACCCTCGATCCCGGCGTCCTCAAAAGCCTCGTAGGCAGCTTCGACGATCAGGTCCGACGAGCTGGAGTCCCAGCGTTCGCCGAATTTGCTGCAACCCATGCCAATGACGGCAACCCGGTCCTTGATCCCGCTCATATCGCTCTCCTAAATGCCATGTAAATTTGCATGGCTTGAATGCAATTATACCGCCAACGCCCCTTCTAAACCTTCTCTAACGAATGGGAGAGGGGACTAATTCGGGCTGCGCAGCGGCACTGCCTTCCAATAATAGTTGTGTATGCCGTTGACCACTCGGAGCTTGCGGAAACTCATCTCCACCTGGAGTCCGATCTTGACCTCATCGACCTCCCGGTCGGTCATCATGCACAGAACCCGGCCGCCCGGCTCGAAGTCGATCACCACGACGGCCAATGGCGAGTCCACAGTGCCGGCCAGATAGTCCAAGGAATATGTGAAGACCGTCCCTAGCTTGTCACTCAGCCTGATGGGCGAGGAGTCGTCTCTGGCCTGGCACTCCACACAGATCTGTTGGGGCGGGTACTGCACGTAACCGCACTGATTGCAGACCCCACCGTGGAACTTGATGTTCTGGTCGCTCTCCCGCCACAGCGCCGTGACCGAGGGAGACTGGGCCTGGGGTCGCCTGGATGAGGAGTCGGTCATCCAAACGTCGCGCCACTTGGCGTAGGTCTCGTAGCTGTCCAGCACCTTACCTGAATCCAGGTAACCCGATACGCCCAGGCCGGGCTGTGTTCCACCGATATTAGATGTGGTGCGAAAACCGAGCACATCACTGCCGTCGCCGTATGACACGGTGAGCAGCAACTGGTCGGGGCCGCTCTCTTCCAGGGCGCTCGCCAACAACATTAATGGAAAGGCCACCCCGGTATTGCCCATGCGGCCAAAGAGCGGGTCCTGAACCTGTTCCGGCTGGAAGCCCAGTTGCCGCGTCAATTGGCCGTGGCGGCGGGCATCGGGGGAATACAGGGCCAGTTTGCTTACGTCCTTGACCGACACACCCTCTTTTTCCATGTAACCGGAAACGGACTCGGCCAGGATCCTTTCCAGCCCTTCTTCGATGGCGAAGCGGTCCTCCCAGGAACGGACGAACTGGTCCCCGGCGCTCCGCCAGGTGTCCATCATGTTCTCGGTGATGGTATGGGACCCGGCCTGCTCGGCGATCACTCCTTCTTTTGAGATGATAAACGCCACCGCGCCGTCGCCGGAGTTGCGTTCTGTCTCACCTTTGGGAGGCCCCTGCCGGTTGTCGCTGGCTATCACCAGGACGTGCTTGGCAGAACCGGCGGCCACCGAATCCAATGCCGACTTCAAAGCGGTTGTGCCGGCCCGGAGGACGTCGGTGATGTCTGCGGTGAAGATGTCCCGGCGCAGGTCCAGCGCGGTGGCAATGATCGACGCGCACTGCTTCTCTGCGTAGGGCGGAGTTGTGGAGGCGAAGATCAGCCCGTCGATGTCTTCGCGGTCACGGCCCTTCAGGCAATCGATGCCGGCGGCCACCGCCATGCTGACGCTGTCTTCGTCGAAGTTGGCTATGGATCGCTGGCCGGACGAATCCCAGCCGACTGTCTCCGCACCTAATCGGTATCTTGGGACGTAGCCTCCAAAGGCCGAGATTCCTGCCAAAATGCACCTTCCATCATAAGTCTGGCCCAACCATTGTGAACCTGGGTGTGAATCTGAACCGGGCCGGTTTTTGCCATCCTAGCAGCTTGCCGAAATCAGTGTCAACGCGCCTGCTCTACTGCGGCCAAAATGCCGTTCTGGGCTGGGTGGCTGGAGTCTGGGCTGAGCATGCCCTATGGTACAATCGAAGCCTGCAACGTGAATGCCACAGAGCTGGAACGCTCGCCGATTTGGCGAGTCAGGCCCGCGCTCTGCGGCAGGAGAGAACACCCGTGATTAGGACTAGAATCCCTCTGCGTTTTATTCTTATTGCCACCATGGCTGTGGTCCTGTTGGCCACCGCCGCCTGCTCTGGCGATGATATCGACGTTGGTGAGACTGTAACGATCGAGGGTCTCCCGGCCGAATTCCAGCGCCTCAGCGAGGTCTGGGAGTTGCTGAATCGCGAGGCGATCGACGGAGATGAATTAGACCCTCTGACCATCAGTGACGGCGCGATTCGGGGTATGCTCCAGGCATTGGGCGACCCGTATGCTGGGTTCTTGGACCGGGAACAATTCTCTCTGGAAAGAGAGGATATTCGCGGGTTCTTCGGCGGCATCGGGGCCGAGGTCGGGATTCGGGAAGGCGTGATAACTATCCTTGCACCATTCCCAGACGCACCTGCACAGGCGGCCGGTATCCGGGCCGGCGACGTGATACTTGAGGTTGACGGTGAGAGTGTCCGAGGCCTGAGTCTATTAGAAGTCGTCCGGATGATCCGGGGCGAAGAGGGCACAAAGGTTATCCTGCTGGTGCGGCACGTAAATAACGCCGAGACCACCCTCATCGAGATCGAGCGGGACATAATAGACCTGGAAAGCGTCACGTTGCTGATGCAGGTGGGCCGTATAGGGCACCTCCGGCTATCGGGGTTCACCGGCACCACCAACGACGAGTTGAAAGAGGCTCTGGAGCGCTTCGAGCGTTCCCAGGGGGTCGGGATAGTGCTGGACCTTCGTAATAACCCGGGCGGCCTGGTGTCCTCGGTTGTTGACGTGACGAGCCAGTTCATCAAAGATGGGTTGGTGTTGTACCAGATCGACGCCAACGGGAACCGACGCAATTGGGGCGTCAAATCCGGCGGAAAAGCGCTGGATATACCCATGGTCGTCCTGGTGAACGAATTTAGCGCCAGCGCCAGTGAGGTTTTTACCGGAGCGATCATCGACAATGACCGCGCAACAGTTATCGGCACGACGACTTTTGGCAAAGGTAGTGTCACCAATCTATGGCCATTGGTTGACGGTTCGGGAGTGAATTTCACCACCGCCCGTTGGTTCACCCCAAACGGTTTTTTGATCGAGGGTGAAGGCCTGACGCCGGACATCGTTCTGGAGCCTTTGGCCGACGACGAAGATGAAGACCTGCACCTCGACCGGGCCATCGAGATATTGAAGGAAGAACTCAGCTTGGGCGGCTAGGCTGAATAAAGATATTGAAGGAAGAACTCAGCTTGGGCGGCTAGGCCGAATAAAGATAGTGAAGGGCAATGGCGAAGAAGACGGCGTCAACACCAACCGTACCGGCATCTAAAAAGGGGGCTCAGCAAAAGCCCCCTGCCAAAGACTTTCGCCCGGTGGCATCCAATCGCCGCGCTTTCTTCAACTACGAAATACTTGACCGCTACGAGGCTGGACTCCATCTCACGGGCACCGAGATCAAGTCCATCCGGGCCGGCAAGATCGATCTCTCCGACGCTTACGCCAGGGCCAACAAAGGGGAGATGTGGCTACACAACGCCTACATCGCTCCCTACGACCCTGCCAGCCTCAATAACCACGACCCCAAACGGAACCGCAAACTGCTGCTCCACAAGGCTGAGATTATCGAGATGACGTCGTCCGCCGCCGAGCGAGGTCTGACCATCGTGGCCCTTCGTGTCTACATCAAGCACCATGTGGCCAAGGTGGAACTGGGCATGGCCCGGGGCAAGCGGCAGTACGACAAACGCCGTGCCATCATCGACCGGGATATGGACCGCGAGGCCCGCCGTTCGGTGGGCGTCAACCGGGAATAGCTGCCTTGTGCGGCGCCCGCTCACGGTGGGCTCCGACCAAGGTGGAGAGTCTCGATGCAATCGGACCTGTCGAACCACGGTTACCTGTAGACCACGTATCTCCTGAATTGAACTTGGCTGGCGCGCGCCCTTCGAGAGCCTCAGGACGAACGGTTATATGGGCTATAATCGACGCCGGGTACGAAGCTGCGCACCCCGGCACATCATTGTGTTTCTTATTCCCATGAATTTTCTGGAGGATTGACTTGATCCGAACCCTTGAAGGAGTAACCCCAAAGGTGGCCGACACCGCGTGGGTGAGCGAGTTCGCTTACGTCGTCGGCAACGTTGAGATAGGCGAGTACGCCAGCATCTGGCCCGGCGTCACGGTCCGTGGTGACAGCCCCAATGCCATCGTCATCGGCGACTATGTGAACATTCAAGAAGGGTCGGTGATCCACGGCGATGGCCTGACGATTGAAGACCATGTCTCGGTGGGCCATTCCGTGGTCGTCCACTGCGACCTGGTTGGACGTGGCTCTCTGCTGGGCAACAACTGTACAATCTTGAACCGGGTTACCTTGGGCGAAAACTGCCTGATCGCCGCTAACTCCGTGGTGCTGGGCGGGACCCAGGTGCCGGCCCGCTCGTTCGTGACCGGTGCGCCGGCTCAGGTGAAACGAGAAGTTACCGACAAGCAGATAACCCAGATGGCCCATACCAACGAAGAGCTGGTGAAGCGCGCCAAGTCCTTCAAAGACAGCGGCCTCTAGGAATCAGAGGGCCACAAATATCCCCTCTCCCGCGCACGGGAGAGGGTTAGGCCCGACGGAGTCGAGGCTCTCGACAAAGTCGGAGATGAGGGCACCGGGTCTAGACTAATCCAAGCCTGCTTTCGGAGAACCCTTACCCCAACCGCTTTGCCACCGGCAAGACCTTGTCGGCCAGGTGCTCCATCGCCTTGATGCAGTCCGACAGGGTTTCCACGCGAAAATCGTAGGTCAACTGGTTGATGCCGATCTCCTGACAGGCGTGCAGGTCGTCGATCACCTCCTGGGTTGTGGCGATCAGCGAGCCGCCGCTACGCACGTAGCGCCCGTCACCCAGGCCCATGTCGGTGAAGTGCAGGCTGCGCTTCAATGACACTGTAACCTCAGATTGGTCTCGCCCCTCTTTCTCGACGCGCTCCCTTAGATAAGGCAGGTTCTCGGCCACGAAGTCGGGGGTCTGCCGGGTGGTGTGCCAGCAGCTGCCGTATTTGGCCGTCCGGCGCAGCGCCGCTTTGGTGTGGCCGCCAACCCAGATGGGTACGCCCGGTTGTTGAATGGGTTTGGGCTCGAACTGGATCCCGTCGATACTGTAATACTTGCCCTGGTATTCGGGGTCCTGCTGGGTCCAGAGCGCCTGCATGATCTCGATGAACTCGTCAGTCATCGCGCCCCGTTGGTGGTAGTCCAACCCCAATATCTGGAATTCTTTCTCCAACCAGCCCGCGCCCACGCCACAGATGATCCGGCCACCGGTCAAGACATCCAGCGAGGCGAACATCTTGGCTTGAACCACTGGGTTGCGGTACGGCAGGATGATCACCGTGCTACCCAACTTGATCCGGCTGGTGCAGGCCGCCAGGAATCCCAGCAGCGTCATGGTCTCCAGGAACGGCTCGCTGGAAGGCTTGGAGAACGAACCGTCGGCCGTGTAGGGGTACTGGTTGGTCCCTGCGGTGGGCAGGACTATGTGGTCGCCGGCCAAGACCGATTCAAACCCAAGTTCTTCCGCGGTCTCGACGAACCGTCTCAGGCCCGGTACATCGGGTAGCCGGGGGATGGAGAGTCCTATTTCCAAAGCTGCTGCCTCCAAGAATACGAAGTTTTAGGGCTCGGGCTAGACCCTGAGCCGCAGGCGAGTATAAACCCGGCGCGTGCCACTGGGCAAAGACGTGAATCCCTAACAGCCGGGCGGGTAGGTACTGGTCGATACCGTGACGCCGTTGGGGTTGATCAGTCCGGCTTCATCCGGGTTGGAGTTATTCCAGATGGAAGACTTACGTTGGAAGGAAAACCCTCCTGACTCCGGATGGACCTCGTTCGTATACAGCCGTACCCACTGCTGTGGTTGCAATTGATAAGAAGGAAAAGTGAATTCGGGCGAGCCGTCCGCCCGGTCGATCAGCCGCCATCCGGAGAGGTCAACGACTGAAGAACCCTCATTGAGTATCTGGACGTACTCGTCCGCTTCGGTAGTCTTGACCAACCCATCGAAGAATATGCACTGGATGACCAACCCTGTCCCACTTGGAGCCTGAGGTGTCGGTGTCGCGGTGGGCACGGGAGTCGGCGGGGGAACGGGCGTTGGAGTGGGCATAGGTTCCGGCGTCGCCGTAGGGGCGATCGTTGGCGTTGGTTCCGGCGCAAGAGTAGCTGTCGGGACGGGAGTTGGTGTGGGTTCAGGTGTCGGAGTTGGCGTTGGCGTTGGGGCGATGGTGTTCCTCGGCCCTACGGTCGGGCTGATCGCCAGCGCGGGAGTTGGTTCCTCAAGCACGATGAGAGTAATGGGTTCTGGCGTTGCAGTGCCGGTTTCCGCCGACCCATGCTCGGCGGTTGGCGATGGTGCCGGTGTGGACGGTGCCGGGGTCAGTGTGGCCTGCGGCGTGGCAGTGGGCTCTGTACCAGCAGACGGTGCGGGCGTTAAATCAACCCTCGTCCTGCCGTCGTCCGAACCTGCGCACCCCATTCCGAGCGCCAAGAATAACAAGAGAGCCACGACCAGCGGAAAACCTTGATTGGCGCTCAAACGTCAACTCCAATCACTCGGGTGTCGGGTAAAGTTGCTCCGGCCTCGTGCGCACGGGGACTCGGCGGCGAAATAATGGCTGGACCAACGGTAACGTAACAGCTTGCGGAGCGCTATCTGCATGCTATAATCTCTCCAAATCACGTCTGAAATGATTCAGACACTAAGCCAAACACTATCATTTTTGCGTAGGGGAAATTTAGGAGGAAAATAATGGACAAAGGCGAAGCAACGATAGACGGCGGTTCGGTAGAATTCGCGATGAGCTACCGTGCAGAGATAATGGACGACCAGGGCTTGTGCGTGCAGGTCTATTCCAAGATCGACGGCAAAGATACTGAGATCCTGCGGTTCGACTGTTTCGACCAGGCTCCTCATTATCACTACGGCCCTGAGAACCACAACATCCGCCTGTTCTTGGACAAAACCACCACGGGTAACCCCCTTGGCTGGACGTTGAACAATCTCCGCAACAACATGGGTGCCATGGTCAGCCGGTCCGGCTACGAAGACCTGGCCGCCGCGCTCGAGAAGACCCCGGTCAAAAAGGCGATTCTGGACAAAGTTGAGGCCAAATCCCGTGAGTTGATCCGGGAAGGACGCCGCACCGTCCACCACATGATGCCTGAGCTGGTTGATGGCGACAAAATCGAAGCAGGCAACATCCGCTTCGGCCTGGAATACCGTCACCTGCCCCAGATCAATGACGAAGGCATGGCCATTCACGTCTTGACCGACGTTGCTGGACAGGAAGTTGAAGTTCTGGCCTTCGACTGCTTCCAGGGCGCCCCTCATTACCATTACGGCCCCCGGAACCAGGACATCCGCATCTATTGGGACGTCACCACCTCCGGTGAGACCCTTAAGTGGACCCTGGACCAGTTCAAGGGCGGCAAGCTCAAGACGATGATCGAGCGCGCTGGCTACCCCAGCGTCGCCGCTGAGTTGGACGAGAGCTTGGTTGCGTCCCTCATGCCCAAGATCGAGAAGCGGTCCTGGGAGCTGGTCGCGGCCAACAACTAGTAAACAGCCGCTAAACCTCGCAAACCAAAAGAGGCCCCGATTAATCGGGGCCTCTTTTGGTTTGCGAGCCGGGTTCGGGAGCGACCCCTACATCATCGTGTACCCGCCGCTGACGCTTAGGGTCTGGCCGGTTATGAAGCTGGCGGCGTCAGAGGACAGGAATATAACGGCGTTGGCGATCTCTGAGGCTTTGGCCATGCGCCTGAATAGGTAGTTCCGCTCCACCCGTTCCCGCACGTCGTCGGTGAAGATGTCTCTCATCTCCGTCCACATGCTCTCTTCGCTGATCGACTCATCACTGGGCGGCACCACCAGGCCTGGGCAGACAACGTTAAGCCGCAGCCCGTACCGCCCGGTCTCCCTGGCGACCGACTTGCTGAGGGCGATCACCCCAGCTTTGCAAGCAGAGTAGACGGCTTCTCGGTATTCGCCCATCCGGCCGGCGTCGGAGCTGATGCAGACGATGGCTCCGGACTCCTTCTCGATCATGCCGGGCAGGACGGCGTGGATGCAGTTGATGGCGCCCCAGAGGTTCACCTGCACCTCCCGCTCCCACTCATGCCGCGGCTTCTCCATGAACAGGCGGTCAACGGTCCAACCCACGTTATTCACCAGAACGTCCACCGGCCCGAATTCGGCGATGGCCGCCTCGATCATGGTGGCAACCTTCTCCGGGTCGGTGACGTCGGTGGGAATGACGCTCACCAGCGCTCCGGAGTCCATGGCCGTTACCTCGGCGGCAACGATCTCCCCCTGGCTCGGCACCAGTTCAGCGATGGATATGCGCGACCCTTCCGCCCCGAAGGCGTGGACGATGGCGCGGCCGATGTTGGTCCCGCCGCCGGTGACGATGACGTGTTTACCCTTTAGGCCTAATTCCATGGGGAATCTCCTCTTGTGATGTGTGTTTTGAGATACGTAGGTGCTTGGGTGCTTGGGTGCTTGGGTGCTTGGTTATTTGTCTGAAGAAAGAGGCACCGGTGGCTGCACCCGTGGCACGCCGCCGAACCGGAGCCGCAGCAGCCCCTTCAGGTCTTCCTTGGCGGTACTGACCACGTTGACCGTGCTGGTGGGGTCGTCGATCCACCTAACGGGCACCGAGGAGATTTTGAAGCCCCGTTTGGCCCCGATGATCAGCAACTCGGTGTCGAAGAACCAGTTGTTGTTCTGGATATTGGGGAGGATGACCTCGGCGGTGGCACGGGTCAGGGCTTTGAAGCCGCATTGTGCGTCGGGCAGGCCGGTGAAAAACATGACGTTAATCAGCCGGTTATAGCTCCTGGAGATGAACTCCCGCTTGAAACCCCGGCTGACCTGCGATTCCTTGCTCAGTCTGCTGCCCACGGCGATATGGCTGCCGGACTCCAAGGCTTGGATGAGTTGGGGGAAATGGGACAGGTCGGTCGATAGGTCGGCGTCCATGTAGCTGACGATGTCAGCATGGCTGTCCAGCCACGCAATCTTGAGAGCCCGGCCCCGGCCCTTCTGGGGAATCCGGAGATAGTTGACTCCCGGATGCTTCCGGCACAGCATCTCAGAGACTGCCTGAGTGCTATCCGTGGATGCATTGTCGGCGATGGTCACCTGCCACGGATTGGGTAGGTGGTTCTCCAGAAACTCGGTCAGAGTTGCAATGGTCCGTGGCAGGACCTCTTCCTCGTTGTAGACGGGGATAGTTATGTCAACAGTAGCGGCCATGCTTTCGCTTCTCGCTTGCTGCGGTTGTTCGCCTAATGCCTGAAGTGGCGCACGCCGGTGAATACCATGGCCAGTCCGGCCTTGTCGGCGGCGGCAATGACCTCGTCGTCACGGATGGACCCGCCAGGCTGCACGATGGCGGTGATGCCCGCTTCGGCGGCCAGCTCGATGTTGTCGGCGAAGGGGAAAAAAGCGTCCGACGCCAGCACCGAGCCCTTGGCTTTGTCCCCGGAAGCCCGCTGCGAGAGGTGAACGCTGACCACCCGGTTGGGCTGGCCGGCGCCCATACCCACCAGGGCCAGGTCCTTGGCGAATACGATGGCGTTGGACTTGATATGCTTGGCGGCCTTCCAGGCGAAGGCCAGGTCCTTCATCTCGCTGTCGGTAGGCGGCCTTTGGGTGGCAACCGTCCAGGTTGTCGGGTCTTCGGCGATCGTGTCCGCCATCTGCACCAGGACTCCGCCTGTTATGGGGCGAAGGTCGTAAGCCTGGGTTTCCGGTTGCTTATCGATTGCCAGGATGCGGAGGTTCCGCTTCTTTTGAAGTATCTCCAGCGCCGCCGGTTCGTAGTCGGGGGCGATCACCACCTCATAGAACACCGGCTCCATGGCCTCGGCTGCCGCGGCTGTTACCTTGCGGTTGAAGGCTACGATGCCGCCAAAGGCACTGACTGTGTCGCCTTCATAAGCCGCCAGGTAAGCCTCGGCGATGTTCTCACGGCTGGCCAGACCACAGGAGTTTGCGTGCTTCACCACGGACACCGTGGCGTCGGCGAAATCCGAGGCGGTGCGCCAGGCGGCGTCAGCGTCCATCAGGTTGTTGTAGGAAAGCTCTCTGCCGTGTAGTTGCCTGGCTCCGGCCATGCCAACTGGAGAACTGGACTCGGAATATAGGGCTGCGTTCTGGTGGGGGTTCTCGCCGTATCTTAGCCCCGCGATTTTCTTTAATGAGATCGTCAAGGAATCGGGGAGTTCGTCGCCCCCGTCCTCGCTGCCCAGTAGATATCCCGTTACTGCGGCGTCGTAGGTCGATACATGGTCGAATGCCTTGGCCGCCAGACCGCGGCGGTCTGCCACCGTCAGGCCGCCGTTGGCCAGTTTTTCGCCCACCCAACCGTAATCAGACGGGTCGACTACCACGGCCACCGAGGGGAAATTTTTGGACGCGGCGCGCAGCATGGTCGGCCCGCCGATGTCGATGTTTTCCAAGGCGTCGGCCAGGGTGACACCGGGTTTGCTGATGGTCTCCACGAAGGGATATAGGTTGACCACGACCAGGTCGATGCTGTCGATGCCCTGGTTCTTCAGCTCAGCCATATGGTCGGCTGAATCACGCCTGGCAAGCAGCCCGGCGTAGATGGTCGGATGGAGGGTTTTAACCCGCCCCTCGAGTATCTCCGGAGACCCGGTGTAATCGGCCACCTGCTGAACCGGTAGACCGCCGTCGGTCAATGATTTATGGGTGCCGCCGGTGCTGATGAGTTCGTAACCCGCCGAGGTCACCTGCTTGGAAAATTCAACTATCCCAGTCTTGTCGTAGACGCTGAGCAGTGCTTTCAACTTCCTCTCCGTCTTTCTCTTGTGATTTTTGGTTAATCCCTGAACACCACTTGTTCGCCGTCGCCCCGGTCGATCATCTTGCCGATGACCATGGCGTCGGGCAGGCATTCCAGTATTTTGGCGACGTTGGCCTCGGGGCAGACTGCCACCATCCCCAGCCCCATATTGAATACCCGGTACATCTCGTCATCGCTGATCCCGCCCGTTTTCTGAATCACCTGAAAGATCGGCAGTATGGGCCATGAACCATTGTTGATCTCTGCGGCCAGGTCATCGGGCATGATTGCCGGCAGCTTGCCGGGCAGGCCACCGCCGGTGATGTGGGCCAGGCCATTGACCAGGCTAAAAACAGGCTCCAGCAACGGATAATAGCTGCGGTGTGGGACCAGCAGTTCTTCGCCCAATTGGTGGTTCAGCTCGTCGAACCGTTGGTACAACACGTTGGAGTTGCTGTCGGTCTTGAACACATGCCGGACCAGGGAGAAGCCGTTGGTGTGTAGCCCGCTGGACGGCACGCCGATCAGGATGTTTCCGGCTTTGATGTTCTTCGATTCCAGGAGTTGGTCCCGTTCCACCGCGCCGACCACGAACCCGGCAAGGTCCATCTCGTCGCCGGAGTAGACCTGTGGCATCTGAGCGGTCTCTCCGCTGATCAAGGCGCATCCGGCCTCACGGCAGCCCCAGGCGATGCCGCGCATGAGGGTATCTAGACGCTGGACGTCCAGCTTACTGAAGGCCACATAATCCAGGAAGAAGAGGGGTTTGGCGCCGCGGGTGATGATGTCGTTGACGTTGAGGGTGACGAGGTCTTGGCCCACGGACTCGAAGTGCCCGAGTTGGGCCGCGATCTTCATCTTGGTGCCCACGCCGTCAGTGCTGGCCACCAAGACCGGATTTCGGTATCCCGAGAGTTGGTAGAGACCGGCGAAGCTTCCGGATCTGTCCAGCACCTCGGGGCCGTGAGTGCTGGCGGCGAACCCTTTGATCCGCTCTTTTAGTCCGTCCATCCGGTCCAGGTCGACGCCCGATTCCCGGTATGCTTCACTGGCCAATTTGAGGCTCCTCCCGTTCACTTCCGCCCGGCGGCAGGCAGGCTTGATCGCCGCTGTAAAAGGTTAATCCAAGGGGGGCACGATGGCAAGGGGTATTCGCTATCTGGAACTTTGAAGGAATGACCTATGCCCGATCTGGAAACTACCAGCAAACAACCCGAAGAGAAGGGTTAATCAGCCGCGGTTTCGCTATCTTTTAAAGCGAGCTTGGTCAGCTCCAGCTGGACGGGAACGGGGTAGTGGCCGGTGAAGCAAGCGTCACAGAAGCCGCCGTCCGTACCGCCTACCACCTTCATGAGGCCTTCCACGCTGAGATAACCCAGGGTGTCGGCGCCGACCAAGGCGCGTATCTCTTCCAGGGTGTTATTGGCGGCCAGCAGCTCTTCGCGGGTGGCCATGTCCACGCCCATGAAGCAGGGGTGCTTGATCGGTGGAGCGCAGACCCTCATATGGACTTCTTTGGCGCCGCCCTTCCGGAGAAGGTTGACCACATGCGGAGTCGTGGTGCCCCGGACGATGCTGTCGTCCACCACCACCAATCGTTTGCCCTTGATGACATCGACCAGGGTGTTGAACTTCTGTCGCACTCCCAGATCACGGAGCCGCTGTTCCGGTTCGATGAACGTCCGGCCAACATACCGGTTCTTGATCAGACCTTCGCTGTAGGGGATGCCCGATTCCTGGGCATAGCCCACTGCGGCGGCGGTGGATGAGTCGGGTATACCGATCACCAGATCGGCCTCCACCGGATGTTCCCGGGCCAGTTGGGCGCCCAGTTGTTGGCGGGCCGAGTGGATCAGCTGGCCGTCTATTATGCTATCGGGCCGGGCGAAATATATCAGTTCAAACACGCAGAGAGAGCGGCGTCCGGTGCGGGCGGGCCAGATGGCCGAGCGGAGGCCGTCGCTATCGACGATTATCACCTCGCCGGGTTCGAGTTCCCTCAGGTATTCAGCTCCCAGATGGTCGAGGGCACAGGACTCCGACGCAACGATCCAGCCGCCATTCAGCTTACCCAGACAAAGGGGCCTGATGCCCAACGGGTCGCGGGCGGCGATCATGGTGTCTTTGGTCTGCACTACTATCGAATAGGCCCCTTCCAACTGACGCATACACTGGAAGATACGTTCTTCCCAGGTGGAGCCGATGGCGTGGGCGAGCATCTGAGCGATGACTTCGGTATCGGTGGTGGAGGTGAAGGTGCAGTTCCATTCATCCTGGAGCTGTTCCTTCAGTTGAACGGCATTGATGATGTTGCCGTTGTTGGCCAGGGCCAATTGCCCGTGTTCGCCGTCAACCAAGAGGGGTTGCGCGTTGCAGAGTTCACTGCTGCCGCTGGTGGAGTATCTGGTATGCCCGATGGCCATGTCACCGACCAGGGGATAGAAGTCGGGCTCTCTGAAAATCTGGGTGACCAGACCCATGGCGGCATGGACCACGACGTTCTCGCCGTTGGCTGCTGCTATTCCGGCGCTCTCTTGCCCCCGGTGTTGCAGGGCGAAAAGACCGAAGAACGCAAGCCTGCTGGCCTCTCCCTCTGGGGTATAGACCCCTATCACCCCGCATTCTTCGTTGGGGTGATCAAATGGCATGCGACTGAAGGACAGGTCCAGTTCGCTACTCACGTCGTTATTTTATGTAATCCGTTTTGCAACGGTCAACAACCAGAATCGCAATTTAGATGACTTTCTCCGGGTTTTTTTCCGGACTATCAAACGAACGTCATTCCCGTCGGATCTTCCCGGCCTTCGACCGGGCTTATTGTTCAGCTACCAAACAGGTATCAATCATGCCTGGAATACCGCCCGGTAACCAGACACAAGGGTACCGGAATCATGGCCTATTAGTCCCGTTTTGGCATGATGGTGACTTTGCGGCCCTCACCCTCGCCGGTGCTCTCGGTGGACACACCAGAATGGTCAGTTAGGCTGGTGTGAATGATCCGCCGGTCGGCAGGCGGCATGGGTTCCAGGGTGATGCTGCGGTTGGTTTGGGCCACTCTTTCGGCGACTTTTTCGGCCATGTCTTTGAGTTGGCTCTCCCGGCGTTGGCGGTAGTTCTCAACGTCCAGCACTACGCGGACACCCTCAAACTGCTTCCGGACGATCAGGTTGACCAGGAACTGCAGCGCCTGAAGGGTTTGGCCACGGCGTCCGATCAAAAGGCCGGAGTCTTCACCGGCAAGGTCGATGATGGGTCCGCCGGATTCAGGGTCGTTGGCTGAACGCAGCGTGCGGGTGACGTTGACGCCGGCGGCCTCTAGGATGCGCCCCACGGCAGCGGTTGCTACTCCAGCGGCGGTTGTGTCCCCTTCTTCGGTGGTCGGGACTCCAGCGTCGTTGCGTGTGGCGGATATTCTTGTAACACGGACCCGGGCGGACTCTGAGCCGATGCCCAGGAATCCGGTCTTGCCCTTACTTAGTATTTCTACCTCGGCCTCGTCGCGGTCGGCGTCGAGCTCCTTCAGCCCCAGCTCGATTGCTTCTTCGACGGTTTGGGCGCTCATTACTATCTCTGTTATCTCTTCCATCGTCTTCCGATTCCTCCTCAACGGGTTGTTGGGATGGCTTGCTCGCCACTGGTGCTTTGGCCGCGGCCTTGGGGAACAGCGGGAATAAAGGTCCCCAGCCACCGGTAACGAAATATTGAATTGCGATTCCCATCAGGTTCGAGGTTATCCAATAGAGGGCCAGTCCGCTGGGCAGCGTGAACGAGAAGAACGCGATCATCAACGGCATCAACCAGAGCATCATGGCCTGGTTGCCGGACTGTCTCGGGTCGCTGGACGGCTGCATGGTCATCTTCTGCTGTACCCAGGTGGTTGCGAAGACCAGCAACGGCATTATTATGTTCGTCGGGTCGGACTGCGCCAGGTCCAGCCAGAGGAAATTGGAGTTCAGTGGCGCAGCGGAATAGATCGGCGCAATGGGTATCCAGGTGTACAGCTTTTCGGAAAAGCCGACCAGGTCGTCGGGGCGGGAGAACACTGTCTGGATCAAGACGCGGAAAAGCCCGATCAAGATGGGCATCTGTACGACCATCGGTCCCAGACAGCCAAATGGGCTTACCCCGGCCTCTTTGTAGAGCCGCATGGTCTCTGTAGAGATCCGTGAACGGTCCCTGGCGTAGCGGTCCTGTATCTCTTTCAGCTTGGGCTGCAGAGAGCTCATGGCCCGCATCTGCTTCAGCTGCTTCAGGGTCAGAGGCAGCGTGACGAACCGTATTAGCGCGGTCAACACGATGATCGCCAAGCCCATGTTGCTGAACAAGACGGTGTATAGCACTACCAGTCCGTTGAGCATGGGCCGAATTATCAGTTCAGTCCAGAGGAATGAAATGGCCTCCAAAGAGTCCTACCTCGCTACCGGAATGATTCGGCCCGATATACGGCCGAATTTCCGCCTGAATTTACAGCTAAGTTCCTGTGCTACCTGGGTTAGTTGATGCATCCGTCTTCCCCACGCGTGTCCAGACACCACACGTTACGCTGTCCGTCTTGGAAGTCGATGCGTCTGACAGTCTTATCCTGAGACCCAACGTAGACAGAGTCTTCAACGGCAAACAGGGGCGCTTTGATCTCGGCGTCGCCGATCTTCTGGTTGAATAACACCCGTCGTAATCCCAGGCTGTCGGTACTGGTGTCCAGCAATAACAGGTTCCCGTCTTTCCCCGCTACCACCAGGCCGCTTGGTACAAGAACGGGAGAAGAGACTATTGGGGAGCCCACGTTATACGTCCAGAGCAGATTTCCGTTCCGGTCTATAGCGTAGATGTTGCCGTCCATGTTGGGAGCAAATATGGTCCGCCCGTCAGTAACGGCCCCGGCCCAGAACCAGTTCTCGCCTTCTACCGTCCAAACGGGCTCACCGTCTTCAACCGACAATGCATAGAGTGACTTGTCGAAGGACCCGGCAATAACCTTGCCGTCAAATACCAGGGGTTTTCCGGCTACCACCCCTTCGGTCTCGAAGCTCCAGTGTTCTTTACCGTCGCTCAGCGTAACGGCATAGACCTTGTAATCATGGGAGCCAAAGTAGGCAACGCCGCGTTCAACCCTGGGGGTTGACCAGATGGGGCCGCCGGTGACAAACGGGTCCCAGAACTCGTTCCCATTCTTGGCGGTATATGCGTAGAGCTTCCCGTCCTCGGATGGGGACAGAATGATGTCGTTAGAGGAGTCGTAGGCCGGCCCAGCAACCAAAGGCTCAGGTTCAACGAACGGATTATCTGGCCTACGCCAACCGTCGCCCGTCAGGTTGCCTGATTCTTTATCAAGCGCGTAGAGGAAACCATCTATACCATTGACGTAGACGAGGTCTCCGACCACCACCGGAGTCTTGTACACCCCTATGAGGTCTTGTTGGCCTGTCGTCCCTGGAAACGTCCAGTTCTCTTTAAGGTTTCCGGACTCGTCTTCAGTCAGCGATACTACTTGGCCGTCTTTGGTCCCGACGTAGACCACTCCGCCTACGCTTACCGGTGGGTTCCAGCCGTCGCTCTCGTCTCCGATGTTTCGGGTGCAGGCGGCGAGGATCGGCAGCATTATCAGGGCAAAAAGTATAAGCAGCCGGCGGTTTGCAATTCGGCTGGCGCCATTCTTGCGGTAAATGGGCTGGTACCCTTGGTTGTTATTAGGTTGGAAGATGGGATTCTGCTCGCGATTAATCTCTCTCACGGTACGGGGTCATATCCTTGGCCGCCCAACGGGCGACATCGACCCAGCCGTCTGACACCGAGCCAGATACCCTTGAAAACGCCGTATTTCTCCACTGCCTCCTGGGAGTAGTGCGAGCAACTGGGGGAATATCTGCATGATGTGGGAAGCAGGGGTGACAGGGTCTTTTGATAGACCCAGATCACTGATAGCACGGCAAACTTCATCTGAGTGATTCCGTCGAGTTATTAGTCAATAGGTTAATCGGTAGATCGATTCGAAGTCGAGTTGGTAGTTTGGTCCACGGTGGGCCCTGGACCTGTGGGCTGTGGAGGTTTGTCCACGAGATTGGCGCGCTGCAGCAGGTTGTCGGTTGCGTCCTTCAGTTCCTGATACTTGGCGCTCCCCGCGCCGCGCCGGACAATGAACAGGGCGTCCCAACCTTCTTTCACCGGGTTCAGGCGGACCGCCTCTCGCAACCGTCGTTTTACCTTGTTTCTCACGGCCGCGTTGCCGATACGCTTGCTCACTAGGAAACCGAAGCGGCTACAGTCGGTGCCGTTGGCCAGGTACCGGATGACCAACAAACGGTTTGCGGCGCTGCTGCCCTCGACATGAATCTGAGAGAACCTTTTGCTGCCAGTTAGCCGTTGACTGCGCTGCATTTCCGGATCGATCTAGTTAGTAGATTGGTAAATCGCTGAATGGCGCCCCCGGTGACTTAACTTAAGTTCACCTGGCGCCAATTTCAGACGGTTAGCTTATGACGGCCCTTGAATCGCCGCCGTTTGAGAATTGCCCGACCATCGGAAGTACTCGACCGATGACGGAAGCCATGCACGCGAAACCTGCGTCGTTTCTTGGGTTGATAGGTACGTTTAGGCACAGATACACATCCTTACTTCAAAGAATTATAGGCGTGCCTAATTTTGGCGTCAAGGAGCCGACCACTGGATTCCACTGATTCGACCGCCGCGGTTTGCCGTCTATCCGGCTGGTTTGTCTGTGGTACGCACGAATGCCAGCCGGTAATGGGCCGGCCAAAGGTCGTCGAACCCTTCCAGTCCCAACTCCCGCCGTCCCTTGTTGCTCCATAGACAGATGGCGTCGCGGCGGCCGTGGTTGCCCAGCCAGGGGTCGTGTAAAAAAGCCACCGGCGTTTCCAGCTGGACGTCCGGATATTCGACCCCAAAATACAGACCGTCTTCGTAATATGGGCGCTCCAGGCCCTGTTTGGCTGCGTCGGCAGTGGCCTCCTCAGACGAGACCGGATGATCAAACTTGAGCAGAACGATCTGCCGGGGCGTCTTGCCGTTGAAAGGCCGGGCCGGAAAATTATCGGAGAAAACCTGGGAGTGGCAGTAACCATAGTTGGCCGCCGCCACCAACTCCTCGGTGGTCCGTCCATCGCCCAAGGTGATGTTGTAGACCTTCATTAGCCAACTTAACCCAAGCCAACTGCCAACTTAACCCAAGACAACTTAACCCAGGCTATAGTTTCCCGGCTGAACTGTGACCTGCCTGATTTGAATACCCTAAACGGCGTCCGGGTTGATTCTCGGTTCGAATCTTGGCGGCAACCCGAGCTCCATCGACACTAGGTCCCGGCCAGCGTCCAAGAACCCGCTGATCTTGATGGTCGGAGCTGCTGTTAGGTACTCGATGTTGTCGCCGTCGATCCGGAATGGCCGGTCGTGCCCAGGGTAGATGACGCTTGCGGTTGCGGCGATCTTCTTGAGGCTGGCTTGTGCCTGTTCGACGCTCCAGAACACGAACGCGGGCAGACCTCGCTTTAATGCCCCGCCATCGGATATCGCATCGCCGCCGAGGCAGACCACCCCACTCGAAGTCTCCACTACCACGCTTTGGTGCCCGGCAGTGTGGCCAGGGGTGTCAAAAGTCCCCAAGCCTTTCTCCAATTCGGTTTCGCCCGAGACTTCGATCACGGTGTGGGGCGATAGCGTGTCGGCGAAGTATTTGGCGGTCGCGTAGTCATTGGCTCTCGGGCTTCGGCTGTACTCTAATTCCTGCTTGGAGATCACGATTTCGGCGTTCGGGAATAGGTCGGTGTTTTGAGAGTGGTCCCAATGGGCATGGGTTAGGATCACTCGTCCGATGTCTTCAGGCTCGATGCCGTGGCTTCGCAGCGTATCGACCAGCATGGTCCTCCGCCCGAAGTGTCCGACGTCCACCACCGTTAGTTTTTCTGCCCGTACCAGGGTCACGGTGCAAAGTCCCAAGGTGGTCTGATCGGTATTGATGCTGAATCCGGGTAATAGAACTTCTATCTCTGGCATATCGTCTCATCCTCTCGATTGGGTTTTAGCCTGGCGGGCGGACATCGGCTGTTTCGGAAATCATAGGACACCTCAGCTTTTAACACACACAGCAAAAAGTAAGCAAATTCCCACATAGAGAGGCCATGACGCTGGTGCAAGCTGCGTTTTAGGCGTAAAATGGCCTACGTGCCGAAGTGGCGGAATGGTAGACGCGCTGGTCTCAAAAACCAGTGGGGCAACCCGTGTCAGTTCGACTCTGACCTTCGGCACCATATAAATAGCCATTAAAAAAGCCCCCCCGCTGTAAGCGGTGGGGCTTTTTGTTGCGTCCTGATTTACCGGGCCTACTTCCGATCCACTATCACGGCGGGGGCGTCGTTGTCCGGGAAGGTGACATCGGCGGCGATGGTTGTGTTGGGTTCCTTGATACACTTCCGGCAACGGTCTGGAAAGGCCACGAAGGCCGTGCCGCTCAACGGCAATATCCAGCGGTGCCCGATGCTGCACTGCATCGTAATGATATTGCTCATGCTTTGATCTCTTGGCCCATGTATCGATTATAAATCTGCGATGGGCCTTGAAGAAAACCGAATCGCCAAATCGGTTGACGGCGTAACAAATATGAAGTTTGCGGAAGAATCGCCGAGGACTTCTTGAATGACCAACCACAACGGCTGCGCCCAAGCCTTTTCGCAGCTGCCGTATCGTTCCGGTTCCAAATAAACGTCAGCCGATAAACATCAGCCGACGGGCGACCGTATCCCCGTGTCGATATTGATGTTCAGTTCGTAGGTCTCGCCCTTCTTGATGACGATCTCGACCGGTAGAGAACTGGAACAACCCAGATGTTCGCACGTGCTCAGATTCACAACGTAATTACCGGCCGGCACTTCGGCTTGGAAGGTACCGTCCTGGTTCAAGAAGACCACGATGTCGTTCGAGCCTTCACCCTTAAGAAAGACCTGCCTGGACGAGTAGGTGTCACCTATCTCAACCGAACACGGTTGCACTGGGCAGAGAGGGCCGATGGTGACCGACCCGGACAGTGTGCCCAACTCGCCACTGGAAACCACAATATCTGACTCCCCGGAGGTGCAGGCCGCCAGAGCCAATAAGAGCAGGCTGCCTAATAATATGAATGACCTGAATCGCACTATTCGCTTCTCCTTCAGCCCGGAATCAATATCCTTTAATAAGGAGGACGGGACGCCGGGTCAAAATGTTCCCGAACTGAATATGCGCTTGAGACGTACGTATAGGATAACAATGGTGGCTAAAGGGCATGATAAGCTACTCACGCACAGCTAGACTGGTATCTGGCCGGAATTAATACATGCATAAAAAATTACTCTCGGCAGCGGTCCTTCTGACTCTGTTGGTCATATTGGTCGCCTGCGAGACCGAAACAGGCATCGCCAAAGAGATCGCCAGCAAGGCCCCTGACCTTGAGGTCACAGCCGCTCAGATGGTCTCCGACTACGAGGCCAGTGAATCTGCTGGGGACGACAAATACAAAGATAAAGTGGTCTTGGTTACCGGGGTGATCAGCGTGATCTACCGCGGTATCCTGCACACCCCATATGTGGAGTTGGAAGCAGGCGTGCGCTGTAACTTCAGCGATAACGAAGACCAATTCATGGCTGCCCTGTCTGAAGGCCAGACGGTGTCTATGAAAGGCCAGGGTGACAGATTGCTGTTTGGGGTGGAATTACGCGGCTGCACCATCGAGTAACATCTCTTAACCTGCCCGGACAATACCCCCTGCAGCGTTGAATTCACCGGTGATGCCCAACTAAACTTAAGTAGTTCCCAGCCGGACATCCCATCATCTGGTCCTAGGGCCACCCAAAGTCTGGGCCTCGGGCCAAAAAGAGACAGAATGCTAGTCCTGGCCATCATCTTTGGCGGAATCATAGGCGGCCTCATCGCCGTTTTTGGCACGCTGTTGGTCCGCGGGGACCTGGGCATCAGGACGCCTAGGGCGTTGGACCCGGAGTACCGGCACCGTGAGGTGGTCACCTGCGGCGAGTTGATGGCGATCGGCTTGAAGGCTGGCTCGGTCGGGGCTGGTATCGGCGCAGTGGCGGGCCTTCTTATTTACGAACTGGCCTTTTAATAAACCTCCAAGAACCCCAGGTCTGCGCTGAGCTTGCTCACAATACAGATTCGCGAGAGAATCTACCTAACCCAACTAGATACTATTGCCGGGTAAAACCCGTGCCGAGTTAATGAATGTACGCAGTTACCAACCGGATCAAGATTCAAAAAGGCAATGGCGAAGACTTGGAAAAGGTTTTTGGAAGCCGGGGCAGCGTCCAGCACGAGCCAGGCTTCAAGAGCTTTGAGCTATGGAGCATGGAGATGGAAGACGACCACGAGGTTTATCTGGTAGTAACTCGGTGGGACGACAAATCAGACTTCCTGAACTGGACCAAGAGTGCGTCTTTCAAAGAGTCCCACGCCGGCCCTCATCCGACCTACATAATCGGAGGGGAGTTGGCCAATTATGAAGTGAAACTCTCCATAATTAAGTGATACCAGCTTAACTGGTCACTAGAAATCAAAAAGGGCATCCTGGCCAAGTCGGGATGCCCTTTTTCTTTCGCGATTTATCGTCCAGGATTTTGCGCAGCTACTTGCCGTGGCAGCGTTTGTACTTCTTGCCGCTTTCGCAAGGACACTTGGCGTTCCGGCCAATCTTGCCCTGTTCCGGCTGCATAATCCGCTTATCGTTGCAGAAAGCGCAGGTGCAGGCCGTTGGGTGATCGCTGTACCAGTTGGTCCTAGTGGCCATCTCTTATCTTTCGCCCCTATCGTTCGAGGACACCGGTCCCCGTGCGTTCATCCTACAACTCCGGCATCGCTCGTACAAGCAACCCAGCGCGTCTTCCTACGATTCGGTGGAAACCCGAACGGGCCGGCAGTACTACCCAGAAAACCCAGGGAGCCAGTACAATACCTCCGCAATAACCCCTGGAAACCTCGCCAACCCTGGAGTGAACATGTCCGGTGCCCCAACGCCCGGCCAAAATAGCGGAATCGACTTTCTACTGGCTCCCTACCGAGTGCTGGACCTGACCGACGAAAGGGGCCTACTGGCCGGCAAGATACTGGCCGACCTGGGCGCCGACGTGCTGCAGATCGAGCCTCCCGGCGGCAGCCCAGCTCGAAATATAGGACCGTTCTACGGTGACGACCCCCTGCCGGAGAAGAGTCTTTTCTGGTGGGCCTATGCTGCCAACAAGCGCAGCATCACCCTCGATCTGGAACAGAAGGACGGACAATCCCTGCTGGAGAAAATGGTGGCCGAGGCCGATTTTCTGATCGAGTCATTCTCCCCAGGCTATCTGGAAGGACTGGGCCTGGGCTATGAGCATCTAGTCAAGATAAACCCCAAGTTGGTCATGGTTTCCATCACGCCCTTCGGACAGGACGGGCCCTACTCCAACTATCAGGCGACGGACATCGTGGGCATGGCGCTGGGCGGGTTCATGTACCTGACCGGCGACGAAGACCGCGCCCCCATCCGCATCAGCTTCCCCCACTTCTACCTCCACGGCGCAGCCGCCGGGGCCACGGCAGCGATGCTGGCCCACACCTACCGGGTAACGTCAGGGCAGGGGCAGTACGTTGACGTTTCCTGTCAGCAGGCGGTGGCCAAGACCCTGGCCCACGCACCGCAGATATGGGACATAGAGGGTGCGATATTGAAGCGGATGGGCGTCTACCGCCAGACCTCCGGCGAGAACCGGGTGCGCATCAACTGGCCCTGCAAAGATGGTTATGTCAACTACATGGTGCAGGGTGGGACCGTTGCCTACAGCACCCGGGCGTTGCTGGATTGGGCAAAAGAAGACGGCCTGGAGACCGCTGAATTGGACGCGTTGCCCTGGGAAGAATTCGGCTACGGGGCCATCAACCCGGAGTTGATGGACAAGTTGAGTGTCCCTCTGGGAGCGTTCTTCAAAGGCCACACAAGGGCCGAGCTGGTGCAAGGCAGCCTGGACCGCCGGATATTACTCTTCCCGGTGGCTACACCGTCAGACCTGGATGACCACGCCCAATTGGAAGCCCGGGGTTATTTCAAAGAGATAGAGCACCCGGAACTTGGCACGACCGTGAAATATCCGGGGGCCTTCGTCAAATCCGGCGACGGCAAGGACATCGCCGGCATCTACCGGAGGCCGCCGCTAATCGGGGAGCACAACACTCAGATCTACCAAGAGGAATTGGGCCTTTCCAGTGCCGAACTCCAAACTCTAAAGCGGAACGGTGTTATATGACCGCCCAACAAGACCCCGGAGAACAACTGGCCGGGAAACCATTGGCCGGAGAACAACTGGCCGGGAAGCCATTAGATGGCGTCAATGTCCTGGACTTCTGTTGGGTGGCAGTCGGCCCGATGACGACCAAGTATCTTGGCGAATACGGCGCCAACGTTGTCCGGGTCGAGTCGGTAAAACGCCCCGGTACCCTGCGCAACGCCGCCCCCTTTAAAGATGGCATCTCCGGACTCAACCGCAGCGCCTACTTCGCCAGCTATAACGCCAATAAGATGGGTATCACCGTCGATATGCGCCACCCAAGGGCGCGCGATCTGATGTTGCGTATGGCCAAATGGGCCGATCTGGTTACCGAGAATTTCACCCCCGGCACCATGGAAAGCTGGGAGTTGGGTTTTGACCAGCTAAAAGAGGTCAATCCCAAGATCGTGATGTTCAGTACCTCCATGATGGGCCGGGGCGGGCCCATGGAAAGGCAGCCTGGCTTCGGGCCGGTGCTGTCGTCGCTGGTGGGCCTGACCAATCTCACCGGCTGGCCCGACCGGGAGCCGGTCAACCCCTACGGCGCTTATACCGACTTCATCGTGCCTCGGTTTGCCGTTGCCGCCATCCTGGCCGGGTTGGACCGCAGCCGCCGCACGGGCGAGGGCATCCACATAGACATGTCTCAACTGGAGACCACACTGCACTTCTCCGCGCCGGTGCTGCTGGACTACGCAGTCAACGGCCGGGAGCAGACACGCATGGGCAACCGAGACCCTGGAGCGGCGCCCCACGGCGTCTATCCCTGCGCCGGCGAGGACCGTTGGTTGGCCCTGGGTTGCTTCACCGACGACCAGTGGGCAGGCCTGCAGCGGACCATTGCTCCGGACGGCAACGGCTGGCCCTACAACCCAGATTTCGCCACGCTGCTGGGCCGGAAAGCCAATGAAGACCAGCTGGATCAGCTGATTTCGGACTGGACCGCTTCTTGGGAGTCGGGCGCTTTAATGGAGACCCTGCAGAGTTCGGGGGTGCCTGCCGGCATGGTCAACGACTGCCGCGATCTATTTGAAGACGCTCAACTTCAGCACCGCGGCCATTTTCAGTGGCTGGACCACGCCGAGATTGGCCCCTACGCAACCGATCGCAGTGAGATGAATTTCTCGGTCAGTCCCGGCAGCCTAGACACTCCGGCTCCGCTCCTCGGAGAGCACACCGCTCACGTCCTGAAAGACCTTATCGGCCTCACCGACGACGAGTACAGATCCCTAGAAGAAGACGGGGTACTAGAGTAAAAAGAGCTGACAGCTACTAACTGCCCGCCACCTGTCGCAGGGTCCGGAACCTGAGGGTGCTGCCCGCCAGTATCAGGCTTATCGACGCGAAGCTGATCAGGAATAGGGCCGGCTTCAGGTCGTCAAACGCTTCCTGCATGAACCCAGTGAACAACGGGCCAAGTGATGTCCCTACCGATGTCATCATCATCGTGAAGGCAAAGGCAACCGCCAGTTCCCTGGGTCTGATCCCCGGTAGGTGAAACGGCACCGTCACCAAGATCGGGAAGAATGCCCACGCGACACCGTTCAAGAAAGACAGAAAGAACAGCGCCGGGACCGACCCCGTCATCACCATGCCCAGGTTGGAGATGATCATCAGTATCCCCAGGGCCTGAAGGAAGTTTTTCTCTCTGCCTGACGTGGACGCCGCCCATGCGATGCCCATCCCGCCGATTCCGCCGACGATGACCCCCAAAGCCAGGATACCGCCGGAAAGACGCAGGGAGATGTCGTACTCCTCCAGCATCAACGTGGGATAGAAAGCCAGAAACGCGCCGAAAGACATGGTGGCGCCCGCGAAGCCCAGCCCACCGATCCACAGGTCCCTGTGAGCTAGAGCGCCTTTGATAACCTCTAGGCCTTTGGTCGGCTCCAATTGATCATCGGCCTCGTTGGTGCGCTCTCGGCCCACGATTACCCACAGCACCGTGATGGCTGCGAAATAGAGACCGAATATCCGGAGCGTCATCCGCCAGTCGCCGTCGGTCAGTTCCAATATCACCGGCGCCATGACCAGCCCTCCGCCGACCACCAGGCCAAAGAATACGTTGGACAGACCATTTACGTAGATCACTTCCCTGGGCGAGAACCACTGGCGGGTTAGAATAGCCCGGGCCGGCATCTGGGCGATGTTGCTGATGCCGAAGAGCAACCTGCCAGCCAACAACACGATGAATACTGGCGCCCAACTCTGCAGGAATAGACAGCCAGTGGCCATGACCAGGGTGGCGGCGGTGAGCCACTTGGGGGACAGCTTAGATGTGGCCCAACTGAGGGGGATCGCCAGGGCGATATTGCCCCAATGGGAGGCAGAGCCAAGTAGCCCCTGCTGGCTGGGAGACAGGTCTAGGTCGGCGCTGATGGCAGGCAGCAATATCCCCAAGGTGTTCAACACCATGAAGGAAGAAACGCTTGAGAACAGCCAAACTCCGATGACTGTCCAACGGTATCTGCTATAGGTGATCTGAGGTTGGGGAGACAATGCTAATTAGGCCCGATTTTAAGCATGAGAAGACGCCGGTTCGTTGACGGCATGGCATATCATAGACCCTCATAGGGCAAAGAAGCCAAGATTTTAGCACGAGTCAGATAGATTGGGCGGCCTGGTAGGTCGCATGGACGGATAGAAAAGGAAATCCAGGAGGGCAGAACATGGACCGCATCGGAGTCGGGTTTTCCGGGGGTATGTCACCTCAGGATATAGTCGAGTGCGTAAAAGTAGCCGAGGATCTGGGCTACGAATCGGCCTGGGTTGCGGAGGGTCATGGTGGCGATCAGTTCTCCGTTCTGACGGCCTGCGCCGTGGCCACCAAGACGATCAAGCTAGGCACCAGCATCACCAGCGTCTTCGTCCGCACCCCGCCAACGATAGCCATGGCTGCCGCTTCGGTTGACTACTTCTCCAATGGCCGTTTCATCCTCGGCGTCGGCAGCAGCCACAAGGTCCAGGTGGAGCCGGAACACAGCCTAGAATTCACTCGACCGGTGCAGCGGCTCCGTGAATGCGTGGATATCATCCGGGCCATCCTTAAAGACTCTGACGTTAACTACCACGGTGAGATTTACGACATTGACCGCTTTGACCTATGGTTCCAACCCCTGCGTAAAGAGATCCCCGTCTATGTGGCGGCGGTATTCCCCAAGATGCTGGAGATCTGCGGAGAGATCTCCGATGGCGCGATACTGACTTGGTGCACCCTCGATCATGCCGCCGAAGCGGCGGAGGCCGTGGGGCTGGGCGCACGAAACGCCGGGCGCAATCCAGCAGACGTGGACGTTTCTAGCCTGCTCCCCTGTGCGGTCTCCGACAACCGGGAAGCCGCCAGGGACCTGATGCGCATGCCCATCGCGTCTTATGCCGGCAAGTTCCCTCGCTACCGCAAGCTCATGATCGATGCCGGGTTCGCAGAGGAAGTCGAAGACGTGAGGGTTGCCTGGCAGGCAGGTCGGACTCAGGAAGCTCTGGACCTGGTCCCTAGTGGTCTTATCGACCAGATCGGCCTGGTCGGAACCAAAGAAGAAGTCCGGGGGAAATTGGACGAATACCGCAAAGCCGGGATCACCCTTCCGATAGTCTCCCCTCGGTTCATGGGCGACGGCGCCAAGGAGCAAGCCCTGGAAATCATCCGCGCCTGCGCCCCAGCCTGATATACTCCCGCCAAATGCCTTCTCGCTAAACCGGCGGTTGGAAAGAATATGGACTTCAACTTCACCACAGAACAAAACGAATTTCGGGAAGAACTTCGCGAGTTTCTTCGGGCCGAAGTCCCCCTGGAAAAACAAGAGGTCTTCGGTAGTTTGACCGAGGAAGACTACCAATTTGGCCGGGAGATCAACCGGAAATTGGCGGAGCGGAACTGGTTGGCCATCGGCTGGCCCGAAGAACATGGTGGCGGCGGCAAAGGCCCTATCGAACAGGGCATCCTGAACGAAGACCTGGGTTACTGGCGCGTGCCCAAGAGCGGGTCCATCGGCCTTGGCATAGTTGGCCCGGCCATCATGGTCTTCGGAACTCAGGACCAGAAAGACCGCTACCTTGGCCCCATCGCCAGGGGCGAGATCGAATACTGCCAGGGTTTCAGTGAACCCAACGTCGGGTCGGACCTTGGTTCGTTGGAACTGCGTGCCGAGCGTGACGGCGACGAATATGTGCTGAACGGCGCCAAGATGTTCACCAGCTACGCCTTCAAAGCTGATTATATGTACCTGCTGGCCCGCACCGATCCCCAGGCCCAGAAACACCGGGGCATCAGCTTGTTCATCGCCGACCTGAAAACGCCGGGTATCAGTTTGAGTCCGCTGCCCTACATCAACGGCGAGATGGCGGCCCAGACGAATTTTGATAACGTCCGGCTGCCGTTGTCCTGCCTGATCGGCGAGGAGAACCGGGGCTGGTATCACGCCATGACGACGCTGGACTACGAACGCTCGGGATTATGGCGGTATGCCAACGTGCGGCGGGTGTTCGACGATTTTGTCGATTTCTGTCAGGACTCAGCCCCCGACGGCGGTCAGCCGCTGGCCGAGCATCCGTTGGTGCGCCACCAACTGGCCGAACGGCGGCTTGGGATGGAGACCTGGAAACTGCTCTCTTGGAACGTGGCCTGGATGCAGAGTTCCGGCGCCGTGCCCAACGCCGAGGCCTCGGTGTCTTTCTTGTTTGGCAGTGAAGAGCGCCTGCGTTTCGCCGAGATGGCGATGGAAGTGCTTGGCCCCTACTCCACCCTGCGCCACGGCTCGCCCATGGCCCCGCTGCTGGGCAACATCGAGGGTATCCACCGCGAGGCGATGCACCTACATGGGGCCGGCACCACCGAGATTCACCGGAACATCATCGCCCAACGCGGGCTAGGGATGCCCCGCTAGGGATACCTGAATATGGACTTTGGCCTAACAGAACAACAGGAGATACTGCGCCGCTCCGCTCGAGAGTTCCTTGAAGCCGAATGCCCGACGTCGCTGGTGCGGGAAACCGAGGAATCTGCGGACGGCCACTCCTCTGACCTCTGGCGCAAGATGGCTGGGTTGGGGTGGCTGGGAATCGCATTGCCTGAGATGTACGGCGGCACCGGCGGCTCCCTCACCGACCAGATAGTATTGTTTGAAGAGATTGGCCGCGCCCTGGCCCCAGGCCCGATGCTTACCTCGTCTGTTCTGGCGGCCCAGATCGTTCTGAACTCCGGTAACGACAGCCAGAAAGAGAGCCTGCTCTCCGGCATCATCAGCGGCGATCTGGTCCTGACACTGGCCAGGGGAGACAAGCTGGAGACGGCATCGGTGGGCGGCGGGATAACCCTCAGCGGCGACAGCGCCTTCGTCCCTCATGCCGGCCTGGCGAACACCATGATCTGTGCCACCCGCCCCGCCATCGGGGCCTGGCCTGATACAACCCTCGTCTTGGTGGACGCGGCGGCTGAGGGCGTTCTCAAGACACCCATGGAGTCCATCGCTAACTACCCCCAGCATCTGGTGGAGTTTGACGATGTGGCGCTTTCGACCGAGGCCATGCTGGGCGAGATTGCGGAAGGCCGCCAGGCGCTCGATCAAGCAATCCAGCGGGCGACTGTAGTCCAGTGCGCCGAGACCCTGGGCCGGGCGCAGAAGGTGCTAGAGATGGTGGTAGAGTACGCCGGCCACCGGGTCGCATTTGGCCGCCCCATCGGGACATTCCAGGCTGTCCAACACCGCTGCGCCGACCTTAAAGTCGCTATCGACAGCGGCCGGATGCTCACCTACCAAGCGGCTTGGAAAGTGGACCAAGACCTGCCCGCCGGAGACGAGGTGGCCATGGCCAAGGCCCAGGCCGGAACGCTCAGCCGGACGGCCACCGAAGCCGGGCACACGATCTTTGCCGGGATATCGTTCACCACCGAACACGACATGCAGCTCTACTCCGCCCGGGCCAAGATTGCCGAGGCCAACCTCGGCGACACCGGATACCACCTGGACCAACTGGCATCTGGGATGGAGATCTAGCCAACCCCCGCTCATCCCGAACTCCGACTAACGTCGCGAGTCTCGATGAATCGGGCCTGTCGAAGGACCATTCGCAACCGACCAAAAAACCTAAGCCACTCCTCCGCTCATCCTGAGCCTGTCGAAGGACCCACTAGCAACCAACCAATAAAAGGATCAAACATGCCCGACGCCAATCCGATCTCCAGAGAAACATTGGAAGTTCTCCGCAATATTCCCACCCAGACCCTGATCGACGGTCTCTGGGTGATGGGCTGGCCCATGAGTTTCATCCACGGCGCCAAGCCGCTGCAACCGGGACAGCACATGGCCGGCCGAGCTGTGACCCTGAGGTTCGTTCCCCACCGGCCCGACCTGGTAGCCGATAAGCCAAAGGGCGCCCAATCGGCCGAATACGTGGCCATCGAATTGTGTGGGCCGGAGGAAGTCCTGGTCATAGACGCTATGGGTTGGGAGTACAGTTCAGTTGGCGGCGACATCAAATTCCTGCGCATGATGCAACTCAAGGCCGGCGGCCTGGTCACCGACGGCGCTGCCCGGGACAGCAACTCTCTCAAGGCTTACGGCTTCCCGGTATTTGCCGCCAACACCACCGCCAAACAGGGCCCAGCGGAATTCTGGCCCTGGCAGGTGAACGACGCCATCCAGTGCGGCGGAGTATTGGTGCGGCCCGGTGACGCCGTGGTGGGCGATGATGACGGCGTAGTGGTGGTACCCGCAGCGGCGGTGGACGAGGTCATCCGCATCGCCCATGAGCGGGAAGAGGTTGAAGAGGTTATCAAGGCCCAATTGGAGATTGAGCAATGCTCTCCGGGAAAGTACTATCCATTCAACGACCTAACCTGGCAATTATTCGAAGAGAAGACAGGCAAGAAACGTACCGGATAGGCGTGTGTGAAATCCGTGGCGTGATTGAAGAACGTATCTTACGTATATTGAAAATGCCCAATCATCACGTTGGACCTACTTAGTTATGAACCAACCGAATCTCTCCCGTTGGAATAACGCCGGCAAGAAAAGCCTAAAACACTGGTTGCTGCCAGGTGTGTTGGGCCTGCTGATATTCGTCATCGCGGCCTGTGGCGGAGACGCTACTGTCACCCCTGAAGCATCCACCACTCAGGCCGTGGCCGGCCAGGCGGAAACCGCGCAGTCCAGCCAGGCTCTGATATCCGGGGACGCGGCTGCTGATGCGCTGGTAGCGGCCCAGGAATCGGTGATGATCCGGATCTACCAGAAGGCGCTGCCTTCGGTGGTCAACATCCAGGTGATCCAGGAGTTGGAAGGCAATGACGGCACAGGTGAATTCCCCAATATCCCCGGATTGCCGGACGATTTTGGCGAACGAGGGGAAGGTTCCGGGTTTGTCTGGGACGATAAAGGCCGGATCGTGACCAACCAGCACGTGATTGAAGGGGCGGAGACAGTCACCGTCATATTCGCCGACCGGACCCAGGTACTGGCCCGGGTGCTGGGCGGAGACCCCGATTCAGACTTGGCGGTACTTGAACTGGAGGAAAAGATCGACGGCCTGGTGCCCATCGACCTTGGCGACAGCGATGCTGTTTTGGTGGGCCAGGTCGCGGTGGCGATCGGTGCGCCATTTGGGCAGTCCTTCACCATGACCAGCGGCATCGTCAGTGCCGTGGGCCGCACCATCCGCAGCGGCTCCAGCAATTTCAGTATCCCCGAGGTCATCCAGACCGATGCCCCCATCAATCCCGGCAACTCCGGCGGGCCACTGTTGGACCGCCACGGCCGCGTTGTGGGCATCAATACCCAGATAATCAGCCTCTCCGGCAACAACGCCGGAGTAGGTCTGGCAGTCCCCATAAACATCGCCAAGATGGTGATTCCGGCTCTCATCAAGGACGGCAAATACGAGTATTCCTGGCTTGGTATCACCGGCTCGCCGGTTGAGCCAGATGTTGCCCAGTTGATGGACCTGCCCAAGGGCACGCAGGGGGCGCTAGTGATCAGCGTCAGCTCCGCCAGCCCGGCGGATGAGGGGGGCCTGGAAGGGAGCAACCGGACCGAGATCGTGAACGGGATACAATACGCACTGGGCGGCGACACCATCATTGGGATCAACGGCTCCAAGGTCAGGGATATGACCGATCTGATCGCCTATTTGACCAAGAACACACGGCCTGGCGACGAGATAATGCTGGACGTGATTCACGGCGACGGCACTTCCGATCAACTACCCGTGGTGCTCGGCACCCGCCCCGGATAACCAAGCGATTGGGGGACTGATTTGCTCACTGTGGCGGCGATCTTCACCTCGCCCGTGAAATCCCTTGCTCTGAACCAACCCGAGTCGGTGACCGTCGGCTACTCCGGCATCGTTGCGGACCGCCGGTTCCACTTGGTCGACGCCGAGGGCCGTTTGCTGACCCAGCGCCAGCAGGGCCGCCTGGTATTGGTCCAGGCCGAATATTCCGCCCACACCGAAGCCCTGACACTCCGGTTTCCCGACGGCCAGCAGGTGGACGGGCCCACGGAGCTGGGCGGGCCGGTGAACACCGTTATCTGGGGCCGCCAGGTGCAGGGCAGAGAGGTCACCGGGACATGGAGCGAGGCACTATCTTCCTTCTGTGGCTCAACGGTGCGTTTGGTGAAGACCGGTAGCCCAGGAGACAGCTTCGATGAATACCCGGTGTCTCTGTTGTCCCAAGCGTCCATCGATTTCTTGGACGGCCGGGTTAATGGCGCTCCGACGTTTGATGGCAGAAGGTTTCGACCCACTTTCCTGATCGACGGCTGCTCCCCTCACGAGGAGGATTTCTGGCTCGGCGGGGTGGTCCAGATCGGGACCGATCTGCGGATAAAGCTGGTCTCTCCCGACCCTCGGTGCTCCATCACAACCCTCGACCCGGACACCGGCGAGCGGGACTTCGACTTACCCAAATTGGTGCTCAGTTACCGGCCAAACCCTCGCGCGGCCTACTTTGGCGTCTACGGAGCGGTAGATTCAACCGGCACCGTCTCGGTGGGGGACCCGGTAGAGCTGGTCGAAGACCCACCGAACTCATAAACCCCTGATAATCCTGTCGCGTTTGACACCGGAACTGACCGTGTCTACACTCGGTTGAGCCTCGGATATTCACGCCGCCGCCTGGCTGATAAACGCCGGCCGACGGGTCGCCAAACCGAAGAGACACAGGTAGGAACACAGGGAGGAATTCATGAAACCAAATAGGATCAAGAAAATTATTCGCGAGGGCGGTCTGGCCCTCGTAAGCCATGTAGGGTTCGCCGATCCTGCGGTCGTTGAAATCATCGCCAGCGCCGGGTTCGATGGCGCGTTCATTGATATGGAACACACGGTCTTTGACATGCAGACCGTTGGCGAAATGATCCGGGTTGCCGACCTTTGCGGCATCACCCCGGTCGTCCGCGTACCGGACGAGAACCCCAAGACCATTTTGAGGGTGTTGGACATGGGCGCTCAGGGCATCCAGGTCCCCCACATCGCCGGGGCCGAGGGTGCCAGAAAGGCCGTAGAGGCTGTCCGCTACCCTCCGGTGGGTGACCGTGGTGGCGCTGGCAGCACCCGGGCCGCCGGTTACGGCGCGGTGCCCTGGCAGGAACACATGCGGACCTCCAACGAAGAGATCCTGCTCATAGTCATGACCGAGGACAAAAAGGGTCTGGCTGAGATCGCCGAAATCGCAGCCGTTGACGGAGTCGACCTGATCGCCCTTGGCCCCACCGACATCAGTGCGGCGTTGGGGTTCACCGACCCGGCAGACCCAAAGCTGAAAGAAACATTTGACGAGCTGGCCGCCAAGGTCAAGGCCGTTGGCAAGGCCGGGGTCTACATCCCAGTGAACCACGCCTCCTGCCGGTTCACCCCTGAAGACCTGCTCAAGATGGGAGTCAACTACACCTCAGTGGCCCCGGCGCCGCCGACCATAGTGTTGAACGCCCTGAAAGCTTCCGCGCAGAACATCCGCGAGGAGGCTGCCAAGGCCATCAAAGCCTAGCCAGATTCCCTCCAATATGCTCTGGCTATGATTGGTGACTACATTCCCTCCAATACGCACCGTCCACGATTGGTGACTACGGGGACGAACCGTTATACTCCGGAGCAATATCCGGCGGGAATTTCCAGGCCATTGTGCCGTCTGCTGGAGCCTGCCTAACCCACGGAGCAGAGCGCTTCGGGAGATAAATACCATCAGTACAGAAAACATGATCGGGTCCGCGATTGGGATCGCGCCCGTAATTATCGACGCTACAGACTCGGTGGAGCCGGTCACCAAACGGGAACGAGACCGAGACTACCTTGAATTGAAACGCAGGATCACCCAGGCCGGGCTCCTGGAACGGCAATACTTCTACTATGCCTGGAAGATCCCCAGCGTAGTCGCCATGGTCGCAGCCAGCGTCGCGGTAATGGTCATATTCAGCGGCACACTGTGGATACAGATGCTGAACGCCGCCTTCCTGGCCTTGACGTTCACCAACCTGGGATTCCTGGGTCATGATTCAGGGCACAGGCAGATGTTCAAGACGGTGCGCCATAACGACTGGGTTCTACTGGGAGTGGGCTTCCTGACGGGCATGACACCCAGCTGGTGGCAAGACAAGCACAACACGCATCACGTTTCGCCCAATCAGATGGACATCGACGGCGACATCGAAGTCTCGCTCTTCGCCTTCACCACTGAGCAGGCAATGACCATGCGGGGCATCGGCAAGCTGACGGTTAAACACCAGGCGTACTTGTTCTACCCGCTTTTGACCTTGACGGCCATCAGCCTGCTCTTCGGCGGTATCGCCTACCAGATACGTAAAGAACGTATGCGCTACCCCGTCGCCGAGCCGATCTTGGTGATCGCCGGGCTGGCTGCCTATCTGACGGTGATCTTCTTCTTCCTCGGTCCCTGGTACGGCGCGGCGTTCATCGTTGTGCACCGGGCGCTGGGCGGCGTCTATATGGGCTCAGTGTTCGCGCCGAACCATAAGGGGATGCCCATCCTGGAAAAGGAAACGGAGTTGGATTTTCTGCACCAGCAAATATTGACCGCCCGGAACGTGCAGGGCAGCCCGCTGGCCGACTTCTGGTACGGTGGACTTAACTATCAGATCGAGCATCATCTGTTTCCGACCATGGCCCGCAACAACCTCAAAAAGGCCCAACCCATCGTGCGGACATTCTGCCAGGAGAAGGGAATTTCCTACCACGAAACCGGGGTATGGCAGTCGCACAAAGAGATACTGAGCTTCCTCCACGAGGTCAGCGCCCCGCTGAGGCAGAAGAAAATTTAAAATCCGGCATTGACCAGCCAAGAAACGAACAGGCCGCCCCGATTAATCGGGGCGGCCTGTTCGTTTTACCGACTATCTCATGGGTTAGCCGGGATTCAAATAAAAAAGGGCGGGTAAGAAACCCGCCCCTACATCGCCAGGTGTTTTGAGATACTCTAGTCGGGGTTCTTCCCGGCAAACCTGGGCATGACTTCCTCGGCGAACATCTTCATGGACTTCTCCCAGCCTTTCTGGTTGTCCATGTTGTCGTAGACCAGGGATAGCAGCGTCCCGAATCCACCGCACATGTCGTACAGCTTGTTGATCTTCTTCTCGACCGTGTCGGGCGAGCCGACCAGCCAGATGTTCTCGGCCATGTACTCCGGTGTCACGGCGGAGTCTGGAATCTCGGAGTCGTGTTTGATGACATGCAGCATCGAGAACTGGTCGAAGAGAGGCAGCAGGTATTCGCCCCAGACCCTACCCAGCATGCCGTTCACCGCGTTGTCGTAGGCCTCGTCGTCGGAGTCGGCGACCCACACGTCTCTGGTGATCCGCCAATCGCTTCGTTTGGGGGTCAGGCCGCTCCTCTTGGCGCCCTCCTCGACAGCTTCCCAGTGGCTGACCACGTAGTCCTCATTGAACGCCAGGCTCATGGGGATGAACCCGCGCTCGCCGGCGATTTTGAGGGTTTCCGAGGCATAGCTGACCGAGGCAACACTGATGGGCGGGTGCGGCTTCTGGAAGGGCTTGATATGGTGTTTCAGCGTCCCAAACGCTGCTTCTGGGAGGCTGGCGTTCCAGAATTCTCCCTTGTATTCAAAGGGCTCGTCCTCGGCCCAAAGCTTGAGGATGATCTCGATGGATTCCCGGGTCATCTCCCGGTGTTGGCCGTTCATGCCGTCGACGTCGAACATCGTATAGTCGGTGGGCAGTCCTCCCGAGCCGATGCCGAACATGAAACGTCCCTGGGCCATGTGGTCCAGGTAGGCCACCCGGCAGGCCAACTCGGCAGGATGGTGATAGGGCAGTAGGTGTACGCCGGTTCCCAGGCGGATGTTCTTGGTCCGCATCAGGGCCTGGGCGATCATCAGGTCGGGAGACGGTAGCGGCTCCCACGGTGACGTGTAGTGTTCGCCGATCCAGGCCTCGGAGAACCCTAGTTTGTCCGCCAGTTCCAGGCAGTCCAGGTCCCACTGGTGGGCCTGAAAGACGTCCCGCTCCGGCGGATGGGAGGGCATTAGAAAGACTCCGTAGTCCATGTCAACTCCAAAGGTAACGTTTTATTGAATCGGATCGGTTAGGGCCCGTTGAGAGAGACCCATTCTAGCGGCCAAACGCCAAATGGCAAAGGGGTTTCCCGTATTGCTTACCATTGGTAGTGCATAAACCTCACATTGTAATGATAAGAGCGCTGTCGTATTCTAGAACTCGATCAAAGAGTATAGTGCCCGCTCTGCGTGATTCTCAGTCTGGGAAGTTCGTGCAGGCCGGTTTGGTTGTTATTTGTTCTTTCTCATGAGTACGGGCAACCCCTGGGCTAAAGCCGGGGGATCCTTCCGCGGTTGGTGGATGGTGGCCGTCAGCGGCTTCATCATGGTCATCACCGCAGTCCCTATTTTCCAAGCTACCGCCGTCTGGTCCGTGGCGCTGGAATCCCAATTCGGTTGGAGCCGTACCCAATTGGGCTTAGCGCTCAGCTTCACCCGCGTTGAAGGCAGCCTTACAGGGCCTATCGCCGGGTATCTGGTTGACCGCATGGGCACCAGGTTCATGGTCTTCACCGGGCTGCTGATCCTCACCTTGGGGTTCTTCCTGTTTAGCCGGGTGGATAGCCTGTGGATGTTCTACCTGGCCTTTTTCATCATGTCCGTTGGACAGGGACAGGCGGGCTGGCTCACCGTCATGACGCTGCTCAATCACTGGTTCGTGCGGCGCCGGGGAATGGCCATGGGGTTGGCCATGATGGGTATGGGCGTGGGCACGTTGATATTGGTGCCTTTGATCGCATGGCTGATCAACCCCGACGCTGACCGCCTGGGCTGGCGCCATACTGCGGAGATCCTGGCGGTGGTAGCCCTGCTCTCGGCGATCATTCTGCCCAAGCTAATACGTAACAAACCTGAGGATATCGGCCAGTACCCGGACGGCGATCCACGAGCGCCAGCCACGTCGGAGGCCGCAGGCGGCTCGGACTCCGAACCCGAGCTTGAGCTAACCATTGGCCAGGCCCTGCGGACCCAGGCGTTTTGGTGCATCTCTTTTGGCCATGGGTTCGGCTCCATGGCTGTTTTGGCCATCATGTCGCACCTGGGGTTGCTCCTGAGAGACATGGGTCACGACGTGCAGACTACGGGCTGGATCATCATGGTCCAGACCGCCGTGGCCATCGTATTCCAGTTCATTGGCGGTTGGATGGGCGACCGAATGCCAAAAAACATCGCTCTATTCATATTCACGGCTATCCAGGGCCTGGGCGTAGTGTTCTTGGTAATGGGTCCAGATCTCCTCTATTTCTATCTCTTCGCGGTCTTATTCGGCATCGGGTTCGGTGGGCGGACGCCTTTGACGACCGCTATCAGGGGCGATTATTTCGGACGAGCGTCTTTCGGCAAGATACTCGGAATTTCCACCGTGCCAATGAACGTGTTGTTGCTCATCGCCGCGCCTTTGGTTGGGTTCATGCGGGATGAATTGGGCGATTACAACAACGCCTTTCTGGTTATGGCGGGGTTCAATTCCCTCGGCGCGGTCTTATTCTTGATCGCTCGTAGGCCCAAGCTCCCAAACCTGACCAAGGCTAAGGCAACAAGCTAGGCAAAGCTCTCTTCGGAACTAAAAAAAGGGGCGTCCCGATCAGTCGGGACGCCCCTTTTAGCTTTAGAAACGCTAGTTGATCACTCTATGCTTTTCGTAAGCAGTTCCTTCAGTTCCACGACGGTCGCCGCGATCCAGTCGTCGGCCTTCGCCGCGGTGCGGGCCCGGCGTTGCTGACCGAATTCCCGGTCGTCGATGTCCGGGTTCTCGTCGCAGATGGCCTTTTCAATCTCTCGTTGCTCTTTAGCCGCAATCTCCGGCCGTTCGGTCCAATGGCAGATGTACTTGTGGTCCGCCGTGTAGAACACTGCCACCGGGATGGACAGGAACTCGCCCTTGTTCAGGTACTCATTCATGATGTCCGGGTGGGAGTCCCGGGGGAAGATGCTGATGGGTATCTCGGCTGCTTCAGCGACGCGGGCCAGGACAGGCAGGCCGCGAATGACGTCGCCACACCAGTCTTCGCCAATGACCATCATCTTGGCCGGGCCGCTGGGGCGCTGGGTCAACTCTTTGAAGAAGGCCATATCTTCGGCGCTCACTTTGAAGCCGTCGTAGAAACCTTCGAACCGTGCTTTATTGACCTTGATCTGGTCCATGTAGCTGGGATAGTCGAATCCCTGGGAGTACCGCTCGGGGGTTACGACGCTATCTTCTCTGGCCATGGCTCCTCCAAATTATCTGCTCGTATGCTGGCTGGAATCGTTCTCTGGGACAGGCCGCCGGCCCGTCAGCCGATCTCTCAACCGGTCTGGCCTTCGAAGCCCACCTCCACCCGGCCGTCGGGATAGATGATGATGGGAACCGTGTCGGCGTAGTCTAAGGCGGTGTCCAGGTCATCCTGGCTCTGGTCTACCCTGATCTCCTGGTACTCGATGCCCTGGCGTTTCCAGGAGGCGCGCAAGCTGTCACAGGCGGGGCAGACGGTTAGCGTGTAAACCACGGGGATGTCGGCCATATAAATGACTCTCTAATAATCGAAAATCGTTGGGATAATTGCCGGGCGGATTCAGTGAACGCCATTCTACAACGAGCGTCCAGCGGTGTCATCCAGCGGTGCCATCCAGCGGTGCCATTAAGTTGTGAGCCGGCTTCTTGTCGCCTCAAACTCACCTGGCTATAATGGCCCAGTCAAGAAATAGTCAGGGGAGAAGTTATGTTTGCGTTATTTGTAACCGCCAAGATCAAGGCTGGACACCGCGCTGAGTTCATCGAGGCCACCATGGGCGACGCCGTCGGCTCCAACAACAACGAGCCAGGCTGCCTGCAATTCGATGTCCACGCCGACCCCAACGACGAGAACACGGTCTACCTCTATGAGGTCTATGAGAACCGTGACGCCTGGGAGACCGCCCACCGCGCCGCCCCCCATTACACCAAGTGGCGCGAGACTGTCTCACCCTGGTTCGACGGCGACCCCACCCGTGTGGAACTGAACCCCATCTTCACCAAAGACAAGGGTCAGATCTAAGCGCCTGCTTGGCTCTATCGTCAGACCGGCAGAGATGAAAAAAGGGGCGTCCCAATTAGATGGGATGCCCCTTTTTTGATTGCTTGGTTCTAAATCCTCCACCCGCTCGTGGTGAGCGAATAAACGTAGGGGCGGGTTTCCAACCCGCCAGGTCTCGCGATGCCAAACTCCGAAAACAAAGACCGTGCTCGGATTTACTGGAGTTCGGTTTCCGAGAATTGTTTGGTCTCCTTTGAGTAGGGGCAGGTTAGAAACCTGCCCCTACGTCCTTTAACCCGCTCAAGCTGAGCCCGTCGAACCACCATTACAGGTAGGCCACGTTCCATCTGACTCTAAACTTGACTGATACGCATCCTTCGACGGGCTCTGGACGAACGGTGGTACCGAAAAATTCCGCGATGACTAGCTGACGGCTGTTAGCTGATCGCTGACAGCTTTCGAATTACTCCGGGTCTTTTAGATAGGGGTACATGGCCAGGGGCGTGGTAACCAGCAGGCCTGCGTCAATAGGGAGGTCGACTCCGGATATCCATCGGGCCTCATCTGACGCCAAGAATACCGCTGCCCAAGCAACGTCCCAAGCATCCCCTTCTGTACCCAAAGGGCCAGCGCGGCGGCGCATCTGCCGGGCCTCATCGGGGATAACCACAGCGACATGTGGGGTGTGCACTTGGCCAACGACGAGGCAATTGGTACGGATGTTGTCCCGCCCGTAATGGACGGCCATTGACTTGCTGAGAGCCATCATCCCGCCCTTAGCTGCGGAATAGGGGTGACTGGCCCGGAAGCCCGCTTGGACGCCTTGTATCGAGGAGATATTTATTATTGACCCTCCCCCGGCGTTGATCATCTCCGGAATCGCGTGCTTACTCGTGAGCATTACGGTCTTTAAACTGACTTCTATGATGCTGTCCCAGAGTGCCTCGTCCACATCAACAACTGAGGTGGGATGATCGGGCGCGTTGGCCACGCTATTCACAACGATATCTAGCTTTCCGTATGTTTTCACGGCGGCAGCTACCATTCGCTGACAGGCATCATTGTCAGAAACGTCAGCGGGAAAGAACGAGGCCTCGCCACCTTCCTCCTGTATCCGAGCCAATGAGGCCTCGGCTTTGTCGCGGTTTCGACCGACCAGAAACACACTGGCCCCTTCGCGGGCGAACAAGATCGCTATTGCTTCACCGATACCCCACAGGTCATCGCTCCTGATGCCAGACGCGCCGGTGACGATAGCCACTTTGCCTTCTAGTCTGGTGCCAAGCGTCGACATGAAATCCTACTCCGGGTCTTTCAAGTGGGGGAACATGGCCAGGGGAGTGGCGGCTAGGAGTCCGGCGTCAACAGGAAGGGTGACGCCCGATATCCAGCGGGCCTCGTCGGAGGCCAGGAACAGGATGGCGTAGGCCACGTCCCAGGGGGTGCCGTCGAAACCCAAGGGGCCGGCGCGGCGGCGGAGGTCCATCATTTCGTCGGAACTGTGCCTGGCGACCATGGGGCTGTTGACGTGGCCAGGGGCGATGCAGTTGACTCGGATGTTGTCCCGGCCATAGTGGACGGCCATCGAGTTGCTCAGGCCCAGTATCCCGCCCTTGGAGGCCGCGTAGGCGTGGCTGGGTCTACCGCCGCCGGCCCGTAGACCGACGATAGAAGACAGGTTAACGATGGAGCCGCCGCCGTCTTTGATCATCTCCGGGATGGCGAACTTACTGGTCAGCATCACGCTCTTGAGGTTGACGTCGATCACCGTATCCCAGAATTCTTCCTCGACGTCGGTGACCGAGCCGGGGCCGCTGATGCCCACATTATTGATCAGGACGTTCAGCTTCCCGTAGGTCTTTACGGCAGCTTCGCTCATCTCCTGGCAGGAATCGATGTTGGTGACGTCGCCCACGAAGACCGTGGCATCGCCGCCTTCTTCTTTGATCTGGGCCAGCGTGATCTCGGCATTCTTCTCGTCCCGGTCCACCAGCAGGACCTTGGCCCCCTGACGTGTGAACAGCAAGGAAATGGCTTGGCCGATACCAACGAAGTCGCCGCTGCCGGTCGCGCCGGCGCCGGTCACAATGGCTACCTTGCCTTCTAATCTGTTGCCTTGGGTTGTCATGGGGCCTCCAAATATCTGGGTGGGATGTTCGGGGTGCAGTATATATTATCCGGCAACGCCATTCGCCCGTACCGCATCAAAGCCTTCGAGACAAGATAACCCACCCATTCCCTGACCTAATTAGCGAATCTACGCGTAAATACTTGACAATCTTGAATCCTTTATGTTAGGATGCTGGGCAAGTTCCCAAGAAACAGGGGGCTAATTTTTTGCCCTGCTACATTCTCATTATTACCTCTGTGGTCAGACAAGTATTGCTTCCCCGGCTAACTTTTCAGACTCGACTGCCCCGGTTAAATAAAGGCCTCAGCGCTCGCTGGGGTTTTTTTGTGGATAGTCCAATGCGCCCCGCTGGGGTAATCAAATAGGTAGTCGAATAAAAGGCCAGGAGAATCATGAGTAAGCTATTCTCGCCGATCACCATCCGGGGCGAAGAGATTCCCAACCGCGTTTTTGTAGCGCCGATGTGCCAATACTCGTCTGAAACTGAAGACGGCAAATGTAGCCCTTGGCATACCGTCCATTACGGCACACGCGCTGTTGGCGGAGCCGGACTGGTCATGCTTGAAGCCTCATCCGTCCGTGCCGACGGCCGCATCACACCCTGGGACCTAGGTCTTTGGAACGAAGGCCACGTTGCAGCCATGGGCCCGGTGGTCGAGGCCATCGTCGGTAACGGCGCAACCCCGGCGATCCAACTAGCCCACGCCGGCCGCAAAGCCTCCCACGGCAAACCCTGGGACGGCAGCAAGATGTTGGATGGCAGCCAAGGCGGCTGGGAAACCATCGCGCCGAGTCCCATCAGCTTCCAAGAGGACTGGAACGTCCCCCGGGAAATGACATTGGAAGACATCGGACAGGTCGTTGATGACTTTGCCAACTCCGCAAAGCTGGCCGTGAACGCCGGTATGAAGGTGATCGAACTACATATGGCCCACGGCTACCTGGGCTGCGAGTTCCTGTCACCGCTCTCCAACCACCGGGAAGACGACTACGGCGGCTCTCTCGAGAACCGGGCACGCTTCCCCCGCGAGGTTGCCCGGGCCGTTCGAAACGCCATCCCCGATTCCATGCCCCTGTTCGTCCGCGTCTCTGCCACGGAGTATATGGAAAATGGCTGGGACGTTGACGAATGTGTGGAATTCAGCCGTTGGCTCAAGGAGGACGGCGTCGACCTGATCGATTGTTCTTCTGGTGGCAACTCCGCCACACAACAGCTGACCCCTTATCCCGGCTATCAGGTGCAGTTCTCTGCCCGCATCCGCAGCGAGGCTGAGGTCACCACCGGGGCCGTTGGTCTGATCACCGAAGCTGCCCAGGCGGAAAAGATCCTGGACGACGGCGAAGCAGATGTGATCCTGCTGGCGCGGGAGCTACTGCGGAACCCGTACTGGCCGATCCAGGCTCAGACCGAATTGGACGGCTCGGCCACTTGGCCGGACCAGTACAAGCGGGTCGCTGAGCTTCGTACCTACGCTTCCCCTTCTAAGTAAGCCGCCAAGTAGCGAGCCCAAAATGCCCCGACCTTTTGTCAAAGGTCGGGGCATTTTTTTTGCGATTCTTCCGCCGATGTTCGTCCGGCAATCTTCACTTTTGTCAAAGGTCGGGGTCTTCTTGTTTGCGATTCTTCCACCGATATTCATCCGCCTATATTCGACCGGCAATCTTCAAATGAGTGACCTTTGGCTCTGAATACCCAGTCCGTTCGGCCCTCACCTCAGATATTCCCGCTCCGTTATCTTGGGCGAAAAGGTTGGGAATCTCCTGAGCGCCTGCAGAGCTTTGAAAAAACCGCCCAACTTGTCCGGAGAGAGCCCTGATTCCACCAGTCGGGGCTCTTTCCCTTTTACAATGTGGCTAGGAGTCCCATTCCTCCAGACTCTTCCCCAGCTTTTCTTGAGTCTGGACGTGTTCGTCTCCCAGCCGGGTCATCTCTTCAAAATTCTGGTTGATCGTCGCTTCCTGTAGTTGGGTTTCGATCTCTTTCAGCCGGTTTTCCAGGTCAATGATCAGCTGTTCCATGTCGACCACCGGCGCTGCTGGGTTTCGGCGTTTCGGCCCTTGCGACTTCACCGGCTCAGGCTTTGGCGCCGGTGTCGGTGTCGATTTCTCCCGCGATCGTGTCGCGACAGCCTCTGATCCAGCCTCGCGTTGAGCTTCTGACCACTCCGCGAACGTGCCTTCGAATGCGTCGGCTTTGCCGTCAGCCATGACCAGCAAGGAGTCAGCTAGCAGCGAGACCAGATGCCGGTCGTGCGACACCAGAAGGATGGTGCCCGGAAAGCCGAGCAGTACCTGCTCCATTGCTTCCCGGCTGGGGATGTCGAAATGGGTGGTCGGTTCGTCCAGTACCAGCAGGTTTGGCTCGGTGATCAGCAGCCGAGCCAGCGCCAGACGGCTTTTCTCCCCGCCGCTGCAGACGCCCACTTCCCGGAACACGTCATTGCCCTGGAACAAGAACCGGGCCAGGTAGAACCGGGCCTGCTCGAAGGGCATGTTCTTGATCTCCAAGAAGGATTCCAGGACGGTGTGCTCGTCCGTCAAAGCATCCAAGCCCTGGCTGTAATAGCCGACCTTAACGCTTTGGCCCAATTCGACGAAGCCGTCCAGCGGCGGGACCATTCCAAGCACGGTCTTTATGAAGGTGGACTTGCCGGTGCCGTTGTCTCCGATAACCGCCGTGCGGGAGCCCCTGGCCAGCTTCAAGTCGGGTATTGTCAGCAGCTCTGTCGAGACATCGTCCTCGGTATAACCGACCTTTAGCCCCTTGGTGCTCAGCACCACCTGCCCGGTCCGTGTTGCAGTGGACGACTTCAAAGATACCGACCGGTCTGAATCAGGACGATCGATGCGTTCTAATCTCTGCAGCCGTGTCTCCCGGCCCTTGGCCTCACGTGACCTCTGCCCGGCGCGGTAGCGGTCGATGAACGCCTGCTCTTTGGCGATGAATTCCTGTTGTGCCTCGTATTCTTTGGCCTGACGCAGATCGCGCTCGCCCTTCAGCAGCCGGTACTTGGTGAAGTTGCCGGGGAAGGTGTTCATGCGCCCATGGTCGATCTCCCAGATCTGCGTGGCCATCTCGTCGAGGAAATAACGGTCGTGGGAGACCACCACCACCGCCGGGGCGAAGTGGGTCAGGTAGCGTTCAAGCCAGGTGACTCCCTTGAGGTCCAGGTAGTTGGTCGGTTCGTCCAGCACCAGCAGGTCCGGGTTGCCCAGGAGCGCCTTCGCCAGTGCGGCACGGGTACGTTCGCCGCCGCTGGCCGTTGAGGCCGGAGAATCCAGGGTTTCTGGTTTCAGGCCGAGGCCGTCCACCATCCGTTCGACAGACCGTTCGTAGTCGTACCCGCCCAGGGCTTCATACCTGTCCAAGAGGGCCGCGTAACGCAGGCCGGCTTCCTCAGAGTCGGAGCCATTGGCCGCGGTGGCTGCCAGTTCTTTTTCCAAAGATAGAACTTGATCGAAGGCCCGCATCACCTCTTCCCGGAGCGTGCCGCCGATATCCATCTGCGGGTGCTGCGGGACGTAACCCACCTGGATGCCTTTGGACCGGGCGACTCTGCCTTCGCTGGCGAGCTGATCTCCGACCAGGACTCTGAGCAACGATGTTTTGCCGCCACCGTTGGGGCCGACGATGCCGATGCGAGCGCGTTCGTTGACGTCCAGGTCGACGCCCGAAAAAATGATGTCGGCGCCGTAGTGGACAGCCAGATCTGAGGTGGAAACCAGGGCCATGGGGTTGGTGGAGCTCCCGTGCAGGTCAACTGTTTGGTTGGGCGGTCACAAAAGCGTGAAAATCAGATCCGCCTCATCTAACTATAACTGAATCTAAGGGCTCCAGTTAACCGAATAGCGGTTTGCTTGCGATCGCTGCGCCCGCAGGGGTGGCCAGGGGCAATGGTAGAATTCCGGCGTGAGTGGTGTGATTTGCAGCACCTCATCCGTATCCCCGGTCCTTATACACGCTGGGAGCCTCTGGTTGAGTGAGATTAAACAGCCTCGTTTTAAGATGGGCGCTTTGCTGAGCCGGGTACACCGGTTTCTATACGTCTTGCTCAACGGCCGGTTCGTGTCTCACCGGGGCAGTGTAAATTTCCTGCTTCTGACCACCAAAGGACGCCGGACAGGGCGCATGAGGACCTTGCCGCTCTTGTACCTGATGGACGGCAAAAACCTTTGTGTGATCGGCTCTCGCGGTGGGCACCCGAAGGCACCCGATTGGGTTTTGAATATCCGGAGCGACCCAAAGGTTAAGATCCAGGTTAAGGGAGCTCGCTGGGAAGGAACGGCCAAGATAGCCACCGGAGACGAACGCGAGGTGCTCTGGCCCAGGTTCGTGCAGAGTTATGCAGGCTACGAGGCCTACCAGGCCCGGACTACCAGGCGATTTCCCATCGTAGTAATCGCTCCGTCAAATTCCTAACCCCCGTTTTCCGACTCCGTTCCAAGATGTATACTGGTCGCAATTCAGAATCCTGAACCGCACGTAGGAGGGATCCATGGCTACAGAAACGCAGAGTAAGGCTTCGGCGAAATCCCAACCGCTGGTAACCATCACCGAGATGGACCATATAGTTCTGCGGAACAAAGATGTGGAAGAATCCCTTCGGTTCTACACCGAGGTCCTGGGCCTGAAGCCCGAGCGGGTGGAGAAATGGCGCGCCGGCGAGATTCGTTTTCCCTCAGCCAGGATCAACGCCGACACGATCATCGATTTCTTCGGCTCCGATCAGGTCCCCATCGACCGGGACGGCGACAAGAACCAAGACCATTTCTGCATGGTCATCGAACCCACTGACATGGAAGAACTCAAGACCAAATTCGAGGCCATGGGCGTGGGTATCCAGGCGGGACCGGGCAAACGCTGGGGTTCCCACGGCGACGGTATCTCGCTGTATATCTACGACCCGGACGACAACGTGGTGGAACTCCGGCACTACTAGGATTTATTTAACTTGGACCGGAACCAACCAGTGTTTCAAAGAGTGGCCAATCGATTCAAGATTGGCCACTTTTCTATTGGGCTGTGTGTCAGCTCAGGTATCTCCGCATGAGCCGGGACTGGACCATGCCGGAGTACACCGTCCGGGTGAGCAAGCGAGCCAGGCAGGTGACCATCAAAGTCTCGCCGTGGACGGGCCTTGAGGTGGTGGTGCCCGTTGGGTTCAAACAGTCTGGTATTCAAAAGATCCTCCAGTCCAAGGCCGATTGGATCAAGAGAAGCCTCGAAAACACCCACCCAGTGGAAGAGTTAAAACGGCCCACGTCCATCGGCCTTTGCCTGTTGGACGAGACCTGGACACCCGATTACTCGCCGACCGATGCGCAAAAAATAAGTCTGTCGGAGCAGCCAGACGGGGTGTTGATGTTGACCGGTCCGGTGGACGACCCGGTCTTGGTTGCTGCCGCTCTCAACCAATGGCTTCAGAAACGGGCGAAAAAGGCGCTGGTCCCCTGGCTAGACCGCCTAAGCTCGGAGCTGTCGCTGCCCTTCAGCCGGGTATCGGTGCGCCGTCAGCGGACCAAGTGGGGAAGCTGTTCGGCGGAGAAATCCATCAGCTTGAACCGCAACCTGCTATTCCTCTCTCAACCCCTGGCCAGGTACGTGCTGGTCCATGAATTGTGCCACTGCCGCAGACTGGACCACTCGAAGCGGTTCTGGAGCATCTTGGAAACCTTCGAGCCCAACGCCCGGGACACGGGGGCCAAGGTCAGAAAGGATTCGGAGTCGGTACCCAGGTGGGCCTTGATCTAAGCCTAAAATCGTCGCAGTTTGGGCGCGATCAATGCCAGGACAATCATCATGGCTATGCCGAATATGCCAGACAGAACCGCCGCGGTCGGCGCCCCCAACATGCCAGCCACCGCACCCGCACCCAGGCTGCCAAAGGCGTGGGCATAGATCGCCAGCGTCCTCAGGCCCATCAGACGCCCCCGGAACTCGGGCCGGCCGGTCTTCATCAGCACTGTGAGAACCAACACCAGGCTTGAAGAGAACATCATGCCGGTGACCACCAGGATTCCCACCGACAGGTAGAAGTTCGTCGAGGTGGCGAACACGATCATGGTTGCGTGCCAGCCGCATACAGCCAGGATGCAGAGGAGGCCGGTGTGCTTCAGATTAGGTATCGACGCCCAGAACATGGACCCGGCCAGGCCACCGATTCCGAAAGATGAGATGAGTATGCCCAGCCCGACTGAGTCCTGATCCAAGAAGTCCTTGGCGAATATGGGGACAAGTGTGGTGTGGAACGAAAATCCGGTGATGTTGAAAATCACTGCTACGAGCAAGGCCGACCAGAGCAGTTGCTCGCCTTTGACGTACCTCAAGCCCTCGGCAACCATGGTAAAAACCGATTCCCGTTTCACGGCTTCGCTGATCCGCGTTTCGCCCATCATGAACGTGGCCACGCCGCTGGCGATATACAAAGAGGCCACCAAGACGTAGGCGCCCTCCGGTCCGAAGAAGTCGAACAGCAATCCACCCATGATCGGCCCCAAGACTAGAGCGATGTTCATGGCGGCACTGATCAGAGCCACGGCGTTGGGGATGCGTTCGGTAGACACACTATCCACGGCCAGCGACTGCGCAGTCGGCATCTGGAAGATACGGGCCAGGCCGGCACCCAACGTCACGATGAAGATGTGCCAGACTTCGATCTGCCCGGAGACGATCAGTACCAGCATCACCACGGCCAGAGTGGCTAGGACCGCCTGGACGACCATCATCAACGTCCGGCGCGGCACAATGTCAGCCGTGGCTCCGGCGAACAGGGCGAGGAAGTTGAACCCCAATCGGGCGGTGGCGGTAAGTCCGACCAGGAACGGAGAGTCGGTTAGGTTCAAGACGTACCAGACGACGACCACTGTTTCCATCTGAGACCCCATCTGCGACATGGTCATTGCCGACCAGATGAGGCCGAAATTGCGCTGCCTAAGGATGGATATGGGGCCAGCGGCCCGGCTTAGTTTTACTTTCAAGAGTTGATGGAGACGCTGGCGGGAGGCATCGGACTACAGGGACCACCTTTTGAGATATAGGAGTGAAAAAGCCGGAAGGGACCTCAAAGATGGTACTGCCAGCAGTAGGCGCGTGTCCAATGCAGCCGATTAGCCGATTCAGTTCAACATCTTTGGGATGCGGTGGCATAAGGGGGCCAAAAAGCATCGACTCGGTGGAGCTTGACGGTCGCCGAGGGGAATAATACGATGTCTCTCCGTCGGGAATCCCGACGTCTCTTTCGACCAGTTACTGAGGACCATTGATGAGTATTGAACCCGTAGTTTTAGAGGGACAACACGTCCGCCTGGAGCCTTTAGATACGCGCCATAAAGACGGGCTTTACCAGGCCATATCAGACGGCGAACTGTGGAAGATATTCGTGACCTTGGTCCCCCACCCCGACGATATCGACCAGTTTCTGTCCAACGCGAAGAGCGCCCAAGAGCGGGGTGACGGCCTGACATTCGCCACGATCGACAAGAGCGGTAACGGTCAGATAGCCGGCTCAACCCGGTTCATGAAGGCGGACCTACCCAATAAACGAGTCGAGATCGGGTTCACATTTCTCGGAAAAACCTGGCAACGCTCCCGCATCAATACCGAAGCCAAGCTTCTGATGCTCACCCATGCTTTCGAGACCCTAGAGATGAACCGGGTGGAGCTGTTGACCGACTACCTCAACACCGCTTCCCGGCGAGCAATCTCGCGGCTCGGAGCCAAGGAAGAGGGAATTCTCCGGAACCACATGTTGATGCCGGACGGGCGAGAAAGAGACTCCGTACTCTTCAGCATCGTGAAGAATGAATGGCCAGGGGTTAAGCAGAACCTGGAGTACAAGCTGGCCTAGTTACCCGGCAGCACAGTCCGTCACCCCGACCAAACCCTCGCACCAGTGGCCCAATCGCCCGTAGGCGCGGGTTTCTAACCCGCCCGGATTCGCACAGTCCAACCCCGAATCTACAACACCAACCTGCGCCGCAAAACCGTCCGGTTTCCTCTGATGGCTTGGTCTCCCAGGAACAGGGCAGGTTGGAAACCTGCCCCTACGCCAATAACCGTCACTACTAGGCATTGCTAGGCGCTGGGCATGACCTCGTCCACGAAATATTGTCGATGCGATCCAACCAACCCATCTCGCCAATGACGCGGTCTCCCGTAGGCGCGGGTTTCTAACCCGCCTGGATTCGCACAGACCAACCCCGAATCTACAGGACCAATATGCGCCGCAACACCATTCTGTTTCCGCAGATATCTTGGTCTCCCAGGAACAGGGCAGGTTGGAAACCTGCCCCTACGCCAATAACTGTCACTACTAGGCATTGCTAGGCGCTGGGCATGACCTCGTCCACGAAATATTTCATGGAACGCATGGCGTTTTCGTGGGGGATGTTGCCCCAGGCAAAGACGCCGATGAAATAATTGATGTTCGATTCTTCGACCGCCCGCCAGACCTTCTCTCTGACCGTCTCCGGCGACCCGGCGATTATCTTCTCGTCGGCCAACAGCGCGTCGAAGTCGTACAGCCATTTCAAGAAGTCAGAATTGCCGACGTTCCACAGGTAGTTGATGTTGTCGCACCAGGCTTTCCAGCCGGTACGGGCCTGGTCGATGGCCTCCGCGTCGGTGGGTGCGATGTAGAGGTGGCGGGTCTGGCCCTGCTTAGGTTCTTCGGTGCCGTTGTTGATCCGGTCCGGGTCTCCCTTGTGCTTCTCCCACAACTCCTGATACAGGTCAAAATGCTTCTTGGTGACGGCGTTGGTGTCGAAGATGTGGCTGGTATGGATGCCATTCTTGGCCATCCAGGGCACTGTCTCCAGGTTGCCGCTGGCGTACCAGATGGGCGGGTGTGGTTGTTGGTAGGGCCTGATCCAAAACTTGATGTCTTTATAGTTGTAGAACTTGCCTTCGTAATTAAGCGTCTCATTGTTCAGGCCCTTGAGCAGCACTTCAAGCGCCTCATCGAACATGGCCCGCCCTTCTTCGGGATCGACTCCGAACCGGGCTACCTCATAGGGCACGATGCCCCGACCGACTCCCAACTCCAGCCGTCCGTGGCTCAGGTGGTCCAGCATGCAGACTTCCTGTATCAGGCGGAGGGGGTTGTACAGCGGGATCAAGTAGACCAAGGGGCCCAGCCGGATGCGGGAGGTGCGCTGGGCAACCGCCGATAGGTACATGCCGGGGGATGGGGCGACGCTCAGGGGAGTGGTATGGTGCTCGGCGACGTGATAGCAGTAGAAGTCCTGCTTATCGGCGTATTCCAGCAGACTCAACCGGTCATCGAATATCTGAGAAGGGGAGTTGGGGTCCCACTCGACCCAGTCGAATATCCCCCAGTGGATGTCCCTGCCTGCTGAAGTCTTGCTGGCCATGCCTTACACCTCTTATTGAGTAAAAGCCCGGCTTAGATGCCGGGCTTTTAAGTGGTATGGACTATCGTTATGACGGCAGCGTCTAGGACTCGATGCCGCTATCGAACTGGACCATTATCCCGTCGGGATCAAAGGCAAAGAAGGTCCGGATGTTGCCATCGGCATCGGCAAACGCCTCGAGGCCACCGGCGATCTCCACTCCGGCGGCGATGAGTTCATCGGCCAGCCCCTTCACGTCTTTGACTGTGAATGACACGTGACTAACACCGACCTGGTCCAACTTGATGGCGTCGCCGTCAGTCTTGTCTCCGGGGTGGCTGGTCATCACGAAAAACTGTTCCTGACCCCAGTCCAGATATACGGTGCGGCGGTTGTCGCGCTTGTGCTTGTAGGTATGGGTCAGTCCGCCGGTACTGGTGTCCTGCAAGAAGTCCTTGGTTACTTTCATGCCCAAGATGTCTCGGTAGAAAGCCAGGGACTTGTCCATGTCCCTAACGCAAACTGCGATGTGAGAGATTCCTGTGGCTTCCATGGTGTGATGCCTCCGTAGGGAAATTTATTATTGATAGGCGTGTGGGCCTGAGGCGCCAATCCTATTCCGGCCCTCGGTATTTGTCAAAACGCTCAGATTTAATTACCGGGCTTGATCAGTCTATAAAACCGGAATCCTTGCGCCATTGGATGTATTCGGCCAGTCCGGCGTTCAGGTCAAAATTGGGGGTCCATCCCAGGTCCTCAAAGAGCCGGTGTCCCGACATTGGGCCTCTGGAATAACTATGGACGTCTGGCTTGGCCGGAGGCGCCGCCGGGGTCACTACCTCTGTGCTCGGCGATAGCTTGATCACGCTGTCCAGTATCTGCTGGAATGTCACCCAGATTCCGGTGGTGAGGTTATAGAGGCCGTGCGGCAGCGTCGGCGCGTCCAGCACCGTGCGGATACCGTCAGCAATGTCGGCGATATAGATGTAATCCCGGCCCTGGTCCATGTCATCGGCGGTGATGGACTCTCCCCGCACTACCCGGCCGGTCCAGTCGTAAAACACGGACATCACAGCCCGGTGGCCGGTTACCCGTTCCATGGGGCCGTAGGGCGTGCTGAGGCGGACACTGACCGTCGACAGGCCGTGGAGCTCTCCGTAACGATGGGTGATCATCTCACTGGCGTATTTCGTGATGCCGTAGAGAAAGTCCGGGGCGGGCGGGGTGTCTTCATTCAGGGTCTGGTCGCCGGGTAGGGCTGGTCCGTAGGCCGCGCCAGAGCTGACGTAGATGAACCGGTCAACCTTCTGAGTCCGGGCCAGCTCAAGTAGATTGGCTGTGCCCTCGAGGTTGATAGCGATGACGTCCCGGCTGCGTTCGATCTCCAATGCTTCCCGGTTGACCGTGTAGACTGCCGCGTGGACGATCTTGTCGATCTGATGCTCTTGCCCCAAGCGCTCCACTGACGCCCGATCGACGATGTCGCCCTGAACGAAGGTTACCGGCGGCGAGTCAGCCAGAAAGTCTTGGAGCAGCTTGTCCGGCCCGTTGATATCAAAGCTGATCACGTCATGCCCGTTCCGGGCCAAGTCTCTAACGATGTTCGCCCCTACGAATCCCGTTCCGCCGGTCACGAGTGTCGCCATGAGCCGCCTCCTCTCCATCCGTTCCGATGCACTATGGTCTGCTCTCCACAACTAGTCAATTGGTACTAGGCAAAAATCCCTCGCATCGGTGAGCAAGCCCAACCGCACCGCCCGTTATAATACTGGCGTGGCAACACTACTAGAAGCTAAATCACTGACCAAGCGTTACGGGCAGACCATCGCCCTGGAGTCTGTGGACTTCCAGGTGAGTGACGGCATAACCGGACTGCTCGGCCCCAACGGCGCGGGTAAAAGTACGGCGACCAAGCTGTTCTTGGGCCTGCTTAAACCGACGTCCGGCTCTGCTGAGGTGTTGGGCGAGAAACCCTACGAGTCCCTGGAGATTCGAGCTCGGCTGGGTTACATGCCGGAGCATGACTGCCTCCCCGCCGCCATCACCGCATCCGAATTTCTCACCCACATGGTCCAGGTGAGCGGCATCCCGCCATCCCAGGCCCGTACCCGGGCGGCGGACATCTTGCGGCACGTCGGTCTGGAAGAAGAGCGGTACCGGCCCATCGGTCAGTACTCCACCGGCATGAAGCAGCGGGTCAAACTGGCCCAGTCGTTGGCCCACGACCCCGTGGTGGCGTTGCTGGACGAACCCACGGCCGGACTCGACCCTGGCGGCCGCGAAGACATGCTGCGGCTGATACGGCGCACCGGCCACGAGTTCGGCATCAGCATCATTCTCTCTTCCCACCTGATGGGCGATGTTGAGAGCACTTGCGACCGGATAATCGTGCTGGAAAGCGGACATGTTACCGAACAGGGTGCGGTGGCCCAATTCACCCGCGAGACCGAGACGGTCTTGATTGACGTGGACGGCAACCGTGACGAACTGGTCGCTGCCCTAGCCGGCCGGGGAATAACTGCGACGGTGGATGGGATATCCCTGGCTGTTGAGCTGAATGACGATGCCCAGTACGACGCCATCCGTGACGCCCTGGTGGAATCGAATGCACGCTTGCGCCGTATGGCCCCACGCCGGCACCAACTGACCGACATCTTCCGGAGCGATGAGTCATGACGCAGCGGACGGGCGAGCTCTTCGACCTGGGTTACCAGCACTACGACGGACCGCGAGAAGGCCGCGCTAGGGCCAGAAAAGCTGTGTTCTTCGACGGGTTCCGAACGACTCTGGGTCTGGGCCGCGGCGCGGGCGCAAAGGTGTTGCCCATGCTGCTGTTCGGCGCAGCCATGGCCCCGGCGATAATCCTGGCGTTGGTCGCATCCCTGTCAGATGGTCAGTTAGACCTACCCGGCCACCCAGAGTATTACTCTATCGTCTCCGTTGTCCTGCTGATTTTCGCCGCGATCATCGCCCCTGAACTGCTGTGCCCGGACCGGCGCAACGGCGTGATCAGTCTCTATCTGGTGCGGCCGCTGAGCATCACCGACTACGTGGCAGCGCGGTGGCTGGCCTTCTTTGCAATCACCCTGCTGTTGGTCTATTCAGGACAGATGGTGCTGCTGGCCGGGCTGGTCCTGTCGGCATCCGACCCACTCGATTACATCAAAGACAATTGGCTGGACATACCCCGCATACTTTCCGCTGGGTTCCTGCTGGCGGCTTTCATCACCACTCTGCCCCTAGCGGTGTCGGCTTTCACCGACCGCCGGGCCTTGGCTGCGGCCTTCGTGATCGGGATTTTTGTGATCTCTACCGCAGCGTCCGGGATTCTAACGGGGTGTGATGAAGGAGGGGGCCATCGGGGCGGAGGTGAGTGCGAGCCGATCACCGGAGACGCTGGGAAATGGCTGAGCATGGTGGACATCAGCCGTGCGCCCACCTACGTCAATAACATGATTTTCGATGCTGATAGCGGAGACCCACGCGACCGCTTGAACGCCGAGCTTCCGCCGATCGTGCCGATCGCCTGGTACATCCTCTTAACGGGTGGACTTGGAGCTGCTCTCTGGCTCCGGTATCGGAGGTTATCGGTATGAGTGAATCGCGAACCCCGAGCATCGAAGTACGGAACGTCTCTAAGTGGTTCGGCAGCGTAGTGGCCGTGAATGACGTCAGCTTCCAGGTCCAGCCTGGCATCACGGGATTGCTTGGCCCCAACGGCGCCGGGAAATCTACCATCTTGCACATGATCACCGGGAAGTCATCCGCGTCAGAGGGCGAGGTGACGGTTTTAGGTCAGCAGGCGCGAGACAATCCGGAACTCTACCGCAGCGTCGGGGTTATGTCCGAACACGAGGCGGTCTACGCTTTTTACACTGGCCGGGAGTTCGTCGAGTTTGCCGCCAGATTGCACAGTCTTGACCCCACCGATGAGGCGGTCGACAGGGCCATCGGTTTGGTCGGTCTGGAAGACGCCCAACAGCGAAAGCTGGGCACTTACTCAAGGGGCATGAAACAGCGCATGAGACTGGCAGCGGCTTTGGTGCATGACCCTCAGGTATTGATCCTGGACGAGCCTCTAAACGGTACCGATCCACGACAACGGCTGGAATTTCACGACGCAATGACCAAGCTGGCCGAGCAGGGCAAGACCATCTTGATCTCGTCGCACATCCTGGAAGAAGTCGAGACGCTGGCCTCGACCATCCTGTTGATGGTCAGCGGTAAGTTGGCGGCGGCGGGAGATTTCAGGGCGATACGGGAGAAACTGGACGAACAGGCTTACAAAGTCCGTGTGGTTACAGACTCGCCCCGCCGGATGGCTGCCGCGCTGGTAGGAGTCGACGACATAGATTCTGTGAGCATCGGCGGCGAGGGTGAATTAACCGTCCTCAGCCGAAATGTTGGCACGCTACAGCGTTCCATTCCCCGCCTGGCCCAAGAGAATGGCATACGTCTGATGCGGGTGGAGCCCCTGGATGATTCGCTGGAGAGCATCTTCAGCTATGTGGTGGACCGTTAGATGGGTACGATATTCGGACTGTCGATACGTCAGTTAACCGGGAAGTGGCGCATCCTATTAATCTTGTTCCTAGCCGCATTGCCGGTGGGTCTGGCGGTGATCGTCAATCTCACTGTCTCTGGCGACGCAACATTCAACGAGGATTTCACCAATATCCTGCTGGACGGCATGCTGGTGGCCGGAATACTGCCCATCGTGACCATGGCCCTGGCAACGTCGGCCTTCGGTAACGAACTGGAAGACAAAACATTGGGTTACCTGGTGTTGATGCCGGTGGCCAGATGGCGAATCGTGCTGCCTAAAGTGCTGGCTTCATTGGTCATCTGCGGCCCGTTACTGGTCGTGAGCGGAGTCGTCGCTACGCTGCTCGGTTTCGACGGAGAGATCAGGCCCGCCATCGCTGTTGCTGTGTCATTGACTGCCGGAGTTTTCGCCTACGCCACCATCTTCACCTGGGCGGGATTAATCACGACGAGAGCGCTGCCCTTCGCACTGGTCTACGTGCTGCTCTGGGAAGGGGTGACCAGCTCATTCATCCCGGGCGTGGACTACCTGAGCGTGCGCGGTTACACCCTGGCAATAATGAGCGGACTGGACGAGTCCAGCTTCCCTGCACTGGAAGACCGAGTCATCGAATTGCCGGCGGCCATCGGCGGTGCGGTGGTCGTAACCGTGTTATTTTTGTTGTTGGGCGTCCGTCGATTACGCCGGATGGACGTGCCCTGAACGCCAAATACCCGGAGTTCTAACCCAGCATGAAGATCACCGATGTCACCAGCGAAGTATTTGAATGGGAGCGGCCCGGCATCTGGAACGGCGGCCACTTCTACGGCCCTGGACGCCTGCACAAGGTCAGCGTCCACACCGACGAGGGAATCACCGGCTATGGCTGGAACGGTGGCACTGCGGCGGAGCGACCCCTGAACCTGTTCCCTGGTTATGTCGACTATTTCCGGCCCCTGGTTGTGGGCCGCGACCCCATGGACACTCGGTCACTTTCCCATGACCTAGGCGAAAAGCTGATCAAGATCCTAGGCATCGGCGGCATCAACACCCAGGTGCTGGCCGCCATCAACATCGCCTGCTGGGACATCAAGGGCAAGGCGCTGGGCCAGTCCATCCACCAGATGCTGGGCGGCGCGCAGGACCGCATCCGCACCTACATCGCCGGCGGTTATTACGCCGAGGGCAAGGGATTGGAAGAACTGCAACAAGAGGTGCGTTTCAACGTTGAGGAGATGCACGCCTCAGCCGTGAAGATCAAGATCGGCGACCCCAATGTGGGCGTGGCCGGAGACATGCGCCGGGTGGAGGCCGCCCGAAATGCTATCGGCGACGACACGACTCTGATGGTTGACGCCAACTGTGCCCTAGACCTGGAAACCTCTCTGGAATTCGCCAGGCAACTACCCCAGTACAACGTCTACTGGTTCGAAGAACCGCTACCCATCCACGACTACGAAGCCCACGGCCAGCTTGCTCAGGCCTCTAGCGTCAAGATCGCCACTGGCGAGAACGGTTACCACCTAGCCCACTTCAAAACACTGCTCGATCACAAAGGCGCGTCCATCCTGAACGTGGATGTGGGCATCGTGCCTGGGTATGACGTGGCCATGGATATAGCCAACCTGGCGGCCGAACGGGGCGTCTCGATAGCCCCTCATGGTTGTCAGGAACTGCAACTTCCCCTGGCAGCAGCAATCTCCCACGGTGAGTTCCTGGAGATATACCCGGTGGCCGTTGACCCGCTCCGGGCCGAGATGTTTCAGCCTCTGCTGGCTCCCGACGACGATGGCTTTGTGACCGTGCCTGACAGACCGGGCATCGGCTATGAACTGAACATGGACCTTTTAAACCGCTACCGAGTGGGGTAGGCAGATGACCGAACAGAACGAAATCAGGATCGAACCGGCCAAGCCCGGCGATGCGGCACTGGTGCTGCAGTTCATCAAAGGCTTAGCCGAATACGAGAAGCTGTCCGATGAGGTGGTAGCCACCGAGTCGAACATCGACGAATCTCTATTCGGCGCGGACGCCAACGCCGAAGCAGTGTTCGCCTATCACGGCACAGAGGCGGTCGGGTGTGCGATTTTCTGCCAGCACTACTCCACCTACTCGGGGCGCTCCAGCCTTTATCTGGAAGACATCTTTGTGCTGTCTGAGTGGCGGGGCAGCGGCGCAGGCCGTGAGTTGATGGCCTACGGCGCGGGGCTGGCCCAGACACGAGGCTATCCCAGGATGGAATGGTCGGTACTCGACTGGAATGAGCCGGCTATCGGCTTCTACGAGAACCTGGGCGCAGAGCGGCTGGAAGGTTGGTCCATCTACCGTCTGACCGGCGATGCGCTAAAGCGGCTGGGGCCGACGGACTAGAACTCTACTGGGAACTCACAAAACGACTCGGAGCAATCATAGTCAGCACACCATCCGTTGTGGGTACACCATTCGTTCGTGAGCACACCATCCGTCGTCGGCACACCTTCCGTTCGTGGGCACACCGTCCGTTCGTGGGGCACACCGTCCGCCCATCGGGCACACCGTCCGCTCGTGGTGAGCTCCGTCGAACCATGACTGCGCCTGCGCCCTTCGACAGGCTCAGGATGAACGCGCGCCACCTGCAACATGCTGACGCCATAGCGCATAGGCAAAAAGTGGTGCGTATTTGGGCCTGGGTCTGACCGCGACCAGCCGGCCTTCCCGCATACGTACCTCATGGAACACCTCCCGGGCCAGTCCCTTTTGTTGCGCCGCTGTCACCCCTGGATGATTCCAAAGCGTCGGCAGGTCCTGCAACAACCTTGAAGCCCGGTCAAGGTTTGGCATCATGAGCGGAGGAGAAGAAGGTTGGATGCTCCTTACCTGTCGTTGCAGGACTTGGTGCTCTGCCTTGAACGTTCCGTCATCTATAGCTCCCCATAGGTGTTGCTTCCGGAGGTTTGCCAGAGCCGACTCTATCCTTTTGACATCCAGGCTGTGATCTGGCCGGGGGTCTTGGTTCGCCAGGGCTTTAAGGACCGTCTGGCGCCAGTCATCGTCTAGCTGCACGTAAGCCAGGACCTGGTCGGCGAATTCTTGCTCTACCTTGGCGACTCCCACTGAGCTTGGGCGCATGGGACAGCGGTGCCAGCTATGGGTCATGCGTGGAGACTGCTCCCCTCTGGAACCACTGGTGATGCCGTGGAAGGGCTGTCCGCAGCCGTCGCAGACCAAAACCCCGGTAAGCGGGTATACCCGCTGCTCCCTTCCCGGTGGGCTGTGCCGCCCTGGTGTCGATCGTCCTACCCTCACGTCCTGGCATCTCTGCCACAACTCTTTCACCTCTCCGGGTACATGGTGGAGGCCGTCCCTGATCACTTCATCGGGTTGGCCTCTGTGGTAGATGGCCTTGCCATCGTAGAACCGATTGTTCAAAACCGTGCTGATGGAACTTTCGGTGAATGGTTTGCCGCTGGATGTACGGTGTCCCTTGCCGTTCAACTCCAGGGCCAGGGTCCGGAAAGAATATCGCCCTGATGCGTACCCTCTCAGCAACTCCGTCAGTACCGGCATCGTACTGTCATCGGGTACGATCCTGGCACCCCTACCGCTGAGGGGCTTCTCCTGCCGGTAGCCCAGAGGCGCGCGTCCAATGGCGTGCCCCAAGGCTGCTTTCTCGTACAGACCGGCGGAGACGTAACGGGAGAGGTTCCGGCTGTACTGCTCGTCCAGGGTCTCGTTGATGCGTTCGGCCAGGAAGTCCCGGTCGCTGCCACTGACGATGCCCTGGGAGACAAAGACTACCGTCTTACCCAGCCGGCGTAG
>Ga0115002_10000300_pt1 | contig 72180 bp, 71 predicted proteins | sample ArcticOcean_MG_C_8_FD_89576 | JGI IMG/M metagenome (GOLD analysis project Ga0115002, IMG submission 89576) | Marine microbial communities from western Arctic Ocean - ArcticOcean_MG_CB11_86 | ecosystem: Environmental > Aquatic > Marine > Oceanic | place: Arctic Ocean: Canada Basin | collected... | reverse complement strand
TCCGCGGTAGGTGCCGGGTTGCCAATGATTACTCGGGTGATTTTGGGTGTTGAACCTGCTGTGGTCGGTGCAGATGCCGCAGCCACCGCGGTGGGAGCAGGAGCTGCTGACAAAGGTGCAGACGTGGTACCCGTTGTACCCTCCGCCGCCGCTGCATCTGCGGGCTGCTGTGGGGCAGCAGCGCTGGCCGGGCCAGTGTCACTGCCGCCGCCATTTCCATCGCTGGAGCAGGCAGTAGCTAGTGCGAGTGCCATGGCCATTGCGGCCATAAGCAACCATATTCGTTTTAAACTCAGACTTCCGTTACTCATTTACGCTTCCTTTCGAACTTTTATATTAAGTGTAATTGTATCTGGGAAATAGTAGCAGTGCGCATAGCTGGCGTCAATCATTTTCGTTGGGAGATTGAACAGCCATTAACTTTACTGGTCGTATTTGGTGGCAGCTAGGAGGAGCCGTTTGTGGCTTGTGTATCAGCGCGACCAGCCACACGTGCCTCACGAATGGCCTCGTTCAGCGCACCACGGAAGGAGTCAGGGTTGGCCACCATGCCGGTGCCCATGCTCCCCTCGCCGGTAGCAGTGAGCATGGCGAAGGGGTGTTGGTTGAAGAGGATGGAGAAGCAGCAGCCTGGGACATCGTCTATGGTCTCGTTGTGGCCGTTGGCGATGACTGTGAAAGCCCCGGCATGTTCTACCAGCAGCCCGGGGTGGTTCACGATACTCGTGTGACCCCTGCAGACCAGGAACTCAGCAATGACATCAATGATGTGGCTCATAGGCACTTCCTGACGCTAAGAATCCGTTCGATTCGATGCCGGAAAGCGGGTCAAGCCTTGTTCACTATTATACGATGGACAACCTCCGTTTGGTCTCCTCGTACACATCTGAGGAGAGAGGGCCAAGCTCCATGGTCTTCAAGTTGTCAGCCAGGTGACCGAGACTGGCGGTGCCGACAATCGTTGTGTCCAGATCCGGGTTGGTAATGGTGAACCGGAGCATGAACTGCGTCCGGGTCATGCCTTCCAGCAGGTCGGTCAAGTTGGCTTTGTCCCACGCTTCCCAACGATCACCACCGTGGCCCTCTCCGCCCGGGTCACCTTTTGCCACGCCGCCACGGATGATGATGCCCGCACCGGCCTCCGATGCGTCAGACATCGCGCCTTCGTGCTCCCGTTCCACTGCGGAGTAGGGAATCTGGAAGGCATCGAACACGCCCATGTTGATGTGGTCTGGCAGGTTGGGGTGGGTGCCAGACATGCCGAGAAAACGAATCTTCCCCTGCTTTTGCAGGTCAATCATGGTCTCCACTGCTCCGTGCTGCTCAAGCACCGCCTGGGTGGGGCTCCCGTGGAGCTGCACCAAGTCCAGGTGGTCTGTGTTCATACGGCGGAGGCTCTGCTCCACGCCTGCGATGATGTTCTCTTTGGTGTAGATGTGAGGGAATCGGCCTCCCTCCGATGGAGGCGGCTCGCCTTCACTGGCCCAGCAACCGCACTTGGATGCCAGGAAGTATTCGTTGCGTCGACCAGAAATGTACTTACCGATGAGCTCTTCGCTGATGCCGTAATCGATGGAGGTATCGATGAAGTTGATGCCGCCGTCCAGCACTGCGTTCAGGAGCTTGCCTGCATCGTCGGGGGCGATGTCCCTCCCACGTGGTGCGCCGCGAAGTTCCATAGCACCGTAGGCCAGTGCTGTGACCTCTTCGCCGGTGCGACCCAGTGTCCGCCTCATGATGTCTGCCATGACTTACCTCGATAATTCTTATTTACTTGGGTTGTGGATCTTCCAAAGACCCCATGAACGCATCAGCCATTCCTCGGGTATAAGGGTTTTCTGGCCTGATATTAGGAAGGGTCTGTTCCCACCTAGCATCGGGGCCATCCCCAACATAGTTTAACCAAGAAGCGTCAAGTTTCAGTTGTTCAAGCGACGAAAAGAAAACTGATTTATCTTTGAACGCGCACATGTCTTCCAAATAGCCGATTGGAACTAAATGAACATCCGCCATCCCTTCCCCTACCGTTTTCCACATGAGGCCGCCAAAATACCCGAGTGGCTTATACTCCTCCCAAGTACATAACACTTTTTTAATGGTATCAGCATTGAATCTGGGGATTGGAGTTTCCCCAGCAGATATTGCTTCAACTTTCGCTGGTAGCTTATGTAGGGTGTCTACACCAATCTTAAATAGGTCTGAGTTAATGCGCGCTTGGTCAGCGTGCATCTGAGTGTCAACCCGAAATTGACGTGAACGACATTCGATTGCAATAGGTTGAGCAGGGTCGGCAACTAACCAGTCTGGAGTGCTTTTTCCTTGTCTTCCGTAATTGGTTTCACCGAAAAGTTGGTTTGATGGAAATACTAACTCTAGTTGTAGCCCCACATACCGCTCAAAAACATGGCCGAAATATTCTCTAAAGAGGTTCTCTCCGTTGTCTTTTTGGAACCAATTTGCAAAGTCATGAAATATCCCGCTGGTCACACGGTCTATCAATAATTTAGGAATTGGAATTACCAGTTCATTCGATTTGGTTTTAATTAGGGGATAAGCGTTTAGCGGGCGGGTGTCTACGGCAATTAAATTTTCTCTTTGGTGGGTGATATCGCCAATATTTTTTCGATACCAAGCTAAATCCCTAGCTAAGTAGATAATAAATTTTTCAAAGCTATCTTTTGATGGCATATGTTCTTGTGGGCCGGACCAATTACTTTGAATTTGATTTAGCACGGCATCTGATGGAGGAGTTGTCATTATAGGGTTACCGCTGGTGTATTTGGCAAAGATGGAGAATCCAGTCCAAATAAATTGCCCTACTGGAAGTCCAGTATGTTCCTGAAAAACCTCGTCAAAATCAAAAGGTGGTGTTACGCCTTCTTGTCGCAAAAGATTGGGTATCTTCAGAAAAAGAGTTAGAGTTCGTCCGACGGTTGCCTATTCATTACCGTCTTGAAAATGAAATTGTTGATGGGACATTTGGAATAGCAACTGGTCTAGACTGGCATCTTGGATAGGAACTTTGGTGAATTCTCTGGGTAGATAGTCTATTTGATTCTGAAGAAAATGAATTTGGCGCTCCGACATCACCGTGTTTTGATATCTATTGCCGTGAGCAAGAACGACTCGGGCCAGAGCAGCCAGTAAATGAGTAGCGACAACAATATTCTTTTTTGTTGGGTAGCCACCAACGGAATCCACCCAAGTAACTTGCTTAAAACGCCCTTTTTGATCGTGCAATTCAGCAGCTAATTGGCCAATAGATATCAGCGCCTCTCTACATCCATATCGTTTCACTATTTTAATTATGTCCTTGATGTGCACAGTCGGCATGATTACCCTCGCGCTACTTTAGTGACCGGGGGCGGCGATGATAGATGCTTCCTGGCTATCGCGACGACGCTGAACAATGCTGTCAGCGATTTCCGTTATGACGTACTCAATCAACCGCCACAGGTGGGTACCCTTCTGGTAGTTGGCTTCTGCAATCTCCTCCACACGCTTGGCCTTCCGGAGCTGCATGCACTTGGCAAAAGAGTTGGTGTCCGAAGGGTCGTAGACCGCAAGGGTGTGCCCCTCCTGCTGGCTCATGACGGCAAAGCAGGGAACATCCGTTGGGCCGTCGCCAATGTAGAGCATGTTCTGGAAGGGAATCCGGTGATCCTCTCGCGGAACGTGATCATTCACGTCCGTCTGCAAGTCCAGGTAACCCTTGTTGATGCGGAAGAGGTACTGGGTCTTCTGCGTGTGGCTGATGGCGCGTTTGGGGAAACCGAGCTTGCCTTGGGCGTCCTCAGCGATCTCAGATCCGAATATCGATTTAACGTAGCGTCTCAGGTTGCTTCCCTCAACGATCTCACGGAGCCCTGACGTGATGATGTAGTGCTCAACGGTAACGCCGTACTCTTTGTAGGCAGGCTTGTCCAAAACAGCTTCCAGTTGCTGGAATATCTCCGGCACACCTGGATAGTACTTGAGGGACAAACCCATGTTGCGAAGGTCCTGATTGGAGAGTTTTCTGAAAGCCTCCACCTCCAGAAGCTGTTGCATCCATGCAAGCTCAGCCTCATAGGAGTCCTCAGCCACTTTGCGATCTGTCTCCGCCCAGAACTGAGCAGGTTCAATTCCCAAATAGGGCAACACCGTGTCTTCCTGCATGGAATTGGGGCTCAGCGTCTTATCGAAGTCATAGACAAGCCCGATGATGTTCTGCGTCTGCGGCATGTTCCACCCTAATGCGATATGGGGCCTAGCCCGGACTTACAGTGACAGCGTTATGCGTCTGTTACAGCCCAAGACCGGGGCCCGATGGTCTTCTGGTAGCTGTTGAAGTTGCGCCTGGTCTCCTCTATGTTGTCGCCACCGAACTTCTCCAGGAAGGCGTCTGCCAGCACGAATGCCACAGCGGCCTCGCCAATGACCCCGGCGGGCGGCACGTTACAGACGTCAGAACGCTCAAAGTGTGCCTGCACGGTCTTCCCCGTCACTAGGTCGACCGATGGCAGCGGCTTCGCCAGCGTGGCGATGGGCTTGATGGAGAAGCGAGTGATTAGCGGCATCCCGGTGCTCATTCCACCTTCGATACCGCCTGTACGGTTGGTGGCCCGATGCCATGGTCCGCTGGCCGTCGGATATGGCCCGGCGGGCGCTTTGCCATCCTCTGCAATGGGTTCAAGGGTGTCGTGGTACTGGGACCCGGGTAGGTCCGCAGCTTCCCAACCCTCGCCGATTGCTACGGATTTGCATGCCTGGATGGACATCAGCGCCAGGGCCAATCGGGCGTCCAGCTTGCGTTCGTAATGGACGTGGGAGCCCAGGCCGATGGGGACGTTGGTAGCCACCACCTCGACAGCGCCGCCGACGGTATCGCCGTCTTCCTTCGCCTGGTCAATGACCTTGATCATCTCTGCTTCGGCCAATGGGTCGATGCAGTGGACTTCGGAGGCGTTGGCCTTCTCCCAGTCGACAGGGTGCTCGTACTTCGAACGTACGCCGCCGATGTTGATGACGTGGGAGTGGACTTCAATGCCGAACTCCTGCAGGAAGCGCTTGGCCACGGCCCCCGCTGCTACGCGAGCTGCGGTCTCGCGGGCAGATGAACGCTCCAGGATGTTGCGGACATCGCTGATGCCGTACTTGATGGTGCCGGGCATGTCGGCGTGGCCTGCGCGCAATCGAGTGACCGTGTTGCCCGGGTCTTCAACGGGCTCCGTGGCCATCACCTTGCCCCAGTTCACGTAGTCCTTGTTGGGGATGAACATCGCGATGGGTGAGCCCATGGTGAGGCCGTGTCGCACGCCGGACAACAACTCAGCGCGATCCTTCTCGATGAGCTGTCGACCGCCCCTGCCGTACCCACGCTGCCGACGTGCCAGATCTTCCTGGATGTAGTCCTCGCTCAGCGGAAACCCGGTGGGGAACCCCTCCACGATGATGGTGAGGCCCTTGCCGTGCGATTCCCCTGCGGTGATGTATTTAATCAATAGATGCTCCTACAAATGCTGCGCTCATTATAACGCAGTCACCTTAATCTATACCAACCTCATAGGAAGTTCCGCGCCGCTTCGATGCCCTCTGCCCCAACAGCGGATAGCACCACGACGATCCACGGTGGTATTTTCCAGAAAGCCAGCAATCCAAACGCTGCCAGACCTAGAGCGAAGTCGGATGGCTGATGTATGGCGCTGGTCCAGACGGGGTCGTACAACGCTGCCAGCAACAGACCCACCACGGCGGCGTTCACTCCGATTAATACGCTCCTGAACCCGGTCATGGAGCGTATCGCGTCCCAAAAGGGCAGTACTCCAACTACCAGCAGGAACGAAGGCAGGTAAATGGCGCCAAGGGCGAAAAATCCTCCAAGCCAGGGTGAATTGCAGGTCTCGGCGGTTCCCCCAAGGTATGCCGCAAAGGTGAACAGAGGGCCGGGCACCGCCTGAGCAGCTCCGTAACCGGCTATGAACTCGTCTTGGGAAACCATACCGGTGGGGACAGTCTCTGCCTGGAGGAGGGGTAACACTACATGCCCACCACCGAAGACCAACGATCCGGAACGGTAGAAGCTATCGAAGACCTGCAGCGGCCCGGAGTCGAATACGCGCTCCATAATCGGCAACCCGACCAACAACACAGCAAAAACAACCAGCGATGCTATGGCGAGACGTCGCCCGATCGAGGACTCGGTGCGGTCTACATCCTGATCGCCGAGGCCTCGCCGAAAGAAGATCCACCCAAGGAGCCCACCTCCAACAATGGCGATGACCTGGCCCCCCACACCGCCAGCAGTCGTCACGAAGATGGCCGCCACGATCGCCAGAGTGATGCGGTTCCTATCGGGCGTCAGCGTTCGGGCCATCCCCCAAACCGCCAGCGCAACCACTGAAACCGCTACAACTTTTAGCCCGGCCAACCACGCGGCATCGGACACATCGCCAGCTTGGGCCACGCCATAGGTAAAGAGGATGAGAACAGCGGCGGAAGGGAGGGTAAACCCTATCCAGGCCAGTATCCCGCCCAGTAGGCCTGCCCGTTTGATGCCGACGCCGATGCCCACCTGGCTGCTTGCCGGACCCGGTAGGAGTTGACACAGCGCTACCAGGTCAGCGTAGGTCTGCTCTGTGAGCCATTTGCGTCGTTCGACGTACTCGGCACGGAAATAACCGAGATGGGCCACGGGGCCGCCAAAGGAGGTCAATCCAAGCCTGGTGGCTACAAAAAGAACTTCCCACAATCGGCCTAACACTTTATTGGGTCCATATAACTTCCTTGTTGGTGGACATAATTACTACCAGTCTGGGTCCAGGGCTAGCCCTGGTGAACAGCTTTCTTTGCAGCTGCCATCATGATGTCGAGAGGCGCTGCCTCGCCCGTCCACAGTTGAAAGCCCTTGGTTCCCTGGTACACCAGCATGGATAGACCGCCAAGGGTCCTTGCACCAGCAGCCTCAGCCAGCTTCATCAGCGGCGTTTCAGCCGGGTTGTACACAAGATCGAACACCAGAGACGTAGACGGAATCATCTCCAGTAAAAGAGGGGAGGCTTCTTCGTCCGGGCCGTGCAGCATCCCCAACGATGTGCAGTTCACGATAAGAGCCTTGGGTTCTTGTGGTGCGAGGGACGCCTTTAGCGCATCGGGCTCGATGGAGACCGCTTCTACTTTTACATCGTTGGTGTTCAGGTCGGCTAGCAACGCCTCGGCCCGGGCTACCGTTCGGTTGGCCAGGGTCAGTGACGCTACACCTTCTCGCAACAATACGGTGCACACCGCCCGGGACACGCCGCCTGCACCCAAGACCAGCACGTGTTGCCCTGCGGGGATGAAGCTACCGTCTTCCTGGAGCGCTTCAAGGAAGCCGTAGGCGTCCGTGTTGTAACCGAGCAGTCGCTTGTCCTTGCTCACCACCACGGTGTTTACGGCGCCGATGGTCTTGGCGTCGGTGTCCACGTAGTCCAGCACCTTCATGATCTCCTGCTTGTGGGGCACGGTGACGCCGAAGCCCAGCAGGTCAGTGCGGTCCTGTTGCGCCATCCACTCGACTACCGTTCCTGGCTCGACGGCCCATGCCTCGAACTTGGCATCGATGCCTTTGAAATCGAGTGCAGCCTGCTGGAACGCTGGCGATGCGGAGTGGCGGATGGGGTAACCGATGATGCCGACGCGCTTGGTAGCCAAGACTGCCTCCATGAATGGTGTCTCGATAGTATATCAGCGTGTTCAGGTGATAGCATTGGGCCAATTAATTCAATCGAGGTGTGCATGGAAATCGAAGCGAAACTTGAAGCAATGGGACTGATTCTTCCCCCTAGCGGTGGGCCGGCAGCAGGCAACTACGTCCCCGGGGTTCAGACAGGCAACCTGGTGTTCCTCAGCGGTGTTGGGCCGCGGGTGCCCGATGGCGAGAAGTGGAAGGGAAAGCTTGGTAGGGAGTACACCACGGAGCAAGGGTATGAGGCCGCCAAAGGCTGCGCGCTAAACCTGCTCTCAAACCTGAAGGGGATCATAGGGGACCTGGACAGAGTCACGCACATCGTGAAGGTTCTGGGAATGGTCAACTGCGACCCCGAATGGGTGGAGACGCCGCTGGTCATCAACGGCTGCTCTGACCTGCTGGTGGAACTGTACGGAGACAAGGGTAGGCACGGACGGTCGGCAGTGGGCATGGCAACGCTGCCCTTCGCCATCCCGGTGGAGATCGAGATGGTCGTAGAAATAGCCCCTGAGCCATAGGCTCTTTTGCTGACGAACATTAGCAGGAACGACTGAGTTTCTTCGTACAGGCTTCGGTCTATAGCCAAACTCGAAATGAGAAGGGGAATATGGATTTCAAAGATCGGATCGGCCACGATGCCGGAGCCAACAAGCTTGAGGACGCTCTGACCTGGGCTGCTGCCAACGGCATCCACTACATCGATATCAACACGGACAGAGGCCCGAACCATCTGGACACGTGGACGGACGAACGTATCGCGGCCGTGAAGGCGACGTGCCAACAGCACGACATCCATCTGGGCAACCACACGCTGTCTGGTGTGAACGTGGCGGAGTTCTCACCATTCCTGTCGGACGCTGTGGACGAGTACCTGAAGGCCAACATTGACCTTTCGCAGAAGCTGGGGTGTGAGTGGACCATCGTGCACGCCGGGTTCCATTTCACGTCCAACCTGCAGGATCGCATAGATGCCTCACTGGCGCGGCTGAAGCGCATCGTTGCGTATGCAGAGTCGGTTGGCGCGATGCTGATGCTGGAGAACCTGAACTTTGAGCCTGACGATGCCGAGGTGCACTACCTGGGCCACACCGTCGAGGAGTGCAAACTCTACTTCGATGCCATTCAGTCGAAGAATTTCGGCATGGCATTCACCATCAACCACGCCAACCTGGTGCCTGAGGGCATCAACGGCTTCCTGGACGCTTTTGGTATCGAACGCATCGGCGAAGTACGGCTTGCCGACAACAATGGCGACAAAGAAGTTCACCTGAACCCGGGCGAAGGGAACATAGACTTCCCTGCGGTGTTCAGTCGCTTGGAGGACTTGGGATATCAGGGGCACTACGCCATGGCCTTTGGCTCCCTGGATGATAGGATCAAAGCTCGCGATGCCTTTGCGAATTACGCCGGATAAACCTGCCTAGAGCATGAAAGAAGAACCCCGCTCCGAATGTTCGGAGCGGGGTTCCTTTTGTTTCACTGAAATTTGCGGCTTATTCGCCGATGAGTTTGCCGACCTTGGTGAAGACCTTCAACGGGTTATCGTGGAAGATCGCCTGCTTGTCGTCATTGCTCAGCATATCCAAGCCATCGATGGTGCGGACTAGGTCATCGCCAGGTCGGCCGGTCTCGGGTCGTACTGCTCGACCGGAGCCAGGAACCTCTGTGCCGAAGCACATCTGGCTGACGCCGCGTTGCTGGATGGCCAGTTCCAGGAACCGGGGATCAAGGGCGTTGCTGTCATAGAACAGGTTCTTGGTGAAGTCCTTGTCCGGGCCAGAATGCTGGTAGTCGGTTGGGATGAAGCGCTGCAGGGCACCACCGCAGTGGCAGATGCAGACCTTCAGGTCCGGATATCGATCAAACGTATCACCGTACATGTACAGCAAGCTGGCAATGTACTCTTCAACAACGTTGTTGATCTGATAGTTCGCCGGGACTACCTGGAGCCTGGGATCTTCAGTTGGAGCGGGGTGGACAAGAATCTGCACACCAAGCTCTACACACTTCTCGTAGAAGGGGAACCAATAAGGTTCGTGGACGCCAGGGGCTGTCCGCTTGCCATCGGGATCAGGGTTCAGGTACGCGCCAACGAAGCCAAGCTCGTTCACGCAGTACTCAAGCTCGGCCAGCATGTGAGTGGTGTCTGCGGCGGCGGCATCCTGTGGCAACTGGGCCATTCCGGCAAAGCGGTCAGGGTGCAATCGTACCGACTGGGCGATGTGGTCGTTGGTGGCTCGTGACCAGGAATCCTGCAGGAACATGGGCATCCACGCCCACTGGTCTACCGGGCGAGGCCCGACCAGCTGGAAATCGATGAGCCTGTCATCCATGTCAGCGATGTGACGAGCAAATGCCGGCTCGGCCACTTCGTCAGAGATGTTCATCTTGGCCGGTGTACGGTTGGACATCAGTCCAGCTGCGAACGCTCGGACCTGGGGTGGTCGGGAAATATGGGCGTGAACGTCAACGACTTTGGTGTTATTCCACATGAGGTCATACTCCTTCTTGCGGTGCTTTGCGCAACGCTATTGGGATGCGATTTTGGATACGGAACAGTTTATGTCTTTGTGCCAGCCAACTCACCGCAGGTGATATAGGCCTCTCCCATGGACTTGAAGCTCTGGGTGGTGCCACCGCAGATGACTTCATATACGGGCTGAGGACCGCCATCCATCACTTCATACAGCTCAGCTTTGCCCTTTGGTCCTTCAACGGTGTTGAGCAATGTGCGGGAATTTCCTGTAGTCATAGTTGCCTCCCCTATCGTTTGGGTCTGTGTCTGGGCTCTCCTTCAAACATAGGGCACAAGTACCGATAGTTAGAAGAACCGCCTCGGCGAGGCATGATATGCGGGGGCTTAATTCCCTGTCAAGCTGACACAAAACGAATGCGGGCCAGGTGGCTGCAGAATCATGACCAAGTATGCGTTTTGGAATGGGAACATTCCAAAACGCGATAGTTGTTTCTGCTGATTGACACCCCTTCGCGCGCCCCCCACACTCGCGCTGATAACCCAATATCGGTTTAATTACCCAGCCCATCATCCGGTTTCTCAGGGCTTTAGTCCCAGCGTCCCCAAAGGGGCTTTGGCCCCGGCGGCTTTAGTCTCAGCATATAAGGAGCGCAGACCTTGTTAAGTGCCGAAGAGAATGCATTGTTGTGTCAGACCGGGCCAGGAACCCCTATGGGGGAGTTGTTCCGTCGGTTCTGGCTTCCCGCTGCCCTGTCTGATGAACTGCCCGCCCCCGACTGTCCGCCCATACGGCTTCGCATGCTGAGCGAGGACCTGGTGGCATTTCGGGACACCAACGGCAACGTTGGCATTATAGATTCCAACTGCCCACATCGTCGGGCGGGCATGTTCTTCGGCAGGAACGAAGAGTGCGGCCTGCGCTGCGTCTACCACGGTTGGAAGTTTGACGTGAACGGCGATTGCGTAGACATGCCCAGCGAGCCGGTGGAAAGCAACTTTAAAGACAAAGTGAAGATCACGGCGTATCCGGCCCAGGACTTCGGCGGTGTTATCTGGGTGTACATGGGGCCTCAGGAGTTGAAGCCGGAGATACCGCAGTTTGAGTGGGCGCGGGTGCCGGAAAGCCATCGGTTGGTCAACCGTTGGATTCAGAAGAACAATTACATGCAGGCAGTGGAAGGCGAGATTGATACCGCCCACGGCTCCTACCTGCACAGTCGAATTGACCCGTCCCAGCGGGAGAAGGGCTTCACCTTCGCCGGAAGCAAGGATGGCGCGCCGGTACTTACCGTGCGGGACACTGACTACGGGTTTGTGTATGGGTCTCGTCGGAACGCCAAGGATGGCGAGTTCTACTGGAGGGTGACGCAGTGGCTTCTGCCCACCTACGCCCTGATTCCAGGTGGCGACAGTTGGCCGAAGCTCGGCCACATGTACTTCCCCATCGACGATGAGCACCTAGCGGGTTGGGAGTTCTTCTACAACCCGGAGGCACCGCTGACCGAAAAGCAGCGAGAGGAAGGGCTGGCGAAGTTTGAACTGTTCCCATCGACGTTCAAGCTTTCCGACGGCGCCTTGATCAATATCCCAAACATGGAGCGCACTTCCGAGAACGACTACAACATCGATCGAGAGATGCAGCGCAACGAGATATTCACCGGGATCGCAGGCACGCGAAACCAGGACAGGGCTATGACGGAGAGCATGGGTTCCATCTCTGACAGGACCGGAGAGCACCTTGGCACATCGGACGCAGCCATCATTGCGGCGCGACGTAGATTGCTGAAGATGGCCCGGGACCTGCAAGAGGGTATTGAGCCTGTCGCTCCCTACGATGGCAATCTCTATCACATCCGCCAGATCGCTATGACCGTTCCCGAAGGCGACTTCGATGATTTCCTGGCCGTGTACAGCGACGAGGGGGTCGGCAAGGTCTAGCAAGAAGCTACTTATTTACCGGGGACTTATACAACTACATAACAGGGGAGGGCGTAATGCTGACACCAGAAGAAACCAAGTTTCTAACTCAGACTGGCCCGGGCACACCCATGGGGGACCTCTTTCGTCGTTACTGGCAACCGTTCCTGCTATCAGAGGAGCTGCCGGAAAACGACGGCCCTGCTAAGCGCGTACGGTTCCTTGGCGAGGACCTAATAGCGTTCCGTGACACGGACGGTAAGCTAGGTCTCATCGATGAGCGATGTCCCCATCGCGGCGCATCATTGTACTTTGGCATCAACCAGGAACGCGGCCTGATGTGCATCTACCACGGCTGGAAGTGGGACACTGAAGGTAACTGTGTGGATATGCCGTCGGACCTCCCGGGTAGTAAATTCATAGACAAAGTTCACGTTACGTCTTACCCAGTCATTGAGTCCGCCCGGGTGCTGTGGACTTACATGGGGCCCAAGGAGCATCAGCCACCACCGCCCAACTACATCATGAACACGTTGCCTGACGAAAACGTGATGGCGATGCGCACGCCCATCTACTGCAACTACCTCCAGAGCATTGAGGGCAACCTTGACTCCACCCACATCGGCACACTCCACATGAGCTATGCCGATGAGATACCAGTGGACGACGGCACGGACAAGCCCGGATATCCCTCACTGCCAATGGCCATCCATCTCCGGGCGAAGTACAAGTATGCTCGTGTGGATGTCCAGGACACGGACTACGGGTATCGACTGATTGCAGTCCGTCCAACGCCCAACGGGAACCAGCACGTCCGCATCAATAACCTGGCCATACCCGTAATGACGTGGATTGCCGGTATGAGGGGTGTGGGGAGTATCTTCACTCACCCACCCATCGACGATGAGAACTGTGAGCGGATAGGTTGGCAGGTCAGTCGTGATCGCCCCTTCTCCGCAGCAGAGCGACAGGCGTACAAAGCCCGCTCAATGATTATGGATCCGGCAGACCAAAGCAGGCGTCTGATGCGCATTGATAATGACTACATGCAGGACAGGAAAGCTCAGAAAGAAGTGAACCCTCCGGGAATCTATCCCGGTGCTGAGCAGGACTACTGCGTGACGGAGACCATGGGAGTGGTCATGGACCGCACCAAGGAGCACCTGTACGGCGGAGATGCTGCAATCATCCGGCTTCGACAGATGTTGGGCAAATCGGCGCGAGACCTCCAAGAGGGAATCGAACCTCCAGGGGCAGATGGCAGCATTCCGTACTACAAGATACGATCAGAGGAGATCATCATCGGCCCCAACGATGATCCGTGGTTGGTGGCGACCGACGCCGGTGAGACAGCACGGCCTGGTGAACGACTGCGATAACAAGAAGGTTTCGTAGCTACCCATGAAAGAGGGCTCTTCGTCGCTGCGGAGAGCCCTCTTTTTACTTGCTTAAAGGCTTGACATGGATGCTCTATCGCTCCATGTTGGGCATACACGGAACCTTGCACCGGTGAGGCCATGCTCCAACTACTAACAATCACTAATTATGCGCTCATAGACCACCTGGAACTCTCTCTAGAGCCGGGGTTGAACGTGTTGACGGGTGAGACCGGGGCAGGCAAGTCCATTATCGTCGATGCCATCGGTCTGCTGCTTGGTGAGCGCGCCGAGGATGAGTCCATCAGGGCAGAGACCAAGCAAGCCAGGGTGGAAGGACTATTCTCGTTGAGCAAGGCTGCCACCAAGACCGTTGCGCCCATCCTGGAAGAGGCTGGCCTCACCATCGAAAACGGCGAAATCGTAGTTGTGCGTGAGATCAACCAGCAGGGTCGCAACATCTGCCGGGTCAACGGGAACATCGTGCCGCTGAAGGTGCTTTCTGGCATTGGCGAGTACCTGGTGGACATCCACGGACAGAGTCAGCACCTCTCCTTACTGAATGTTAAAGAGCACCTTGAAATCCTGGATAGGTATGCGAGTCTGGGTGATTTGCGAGGCAAGATCGCGGATGGCGTACGCCGCATCAACGCCGCTCGAAACGAGTTAGCAACGTTGCAGGGCGATGCCCAGGAGCTGGCACGGCGAGTCGACCTGCTGCAATACCAGTACCAGGAAATCACCGGTGTGAAGCTTGAGCCGGGTGAAGACGATGCCCTTGAGGCTGAGCAACACCTGTCCGGCAACGCTGAACGCCTGCAACAACAATCGGACGATGCGTATCGTGCGTTGTACGACGCCGATGGGTCTGGCGTCAGCGCCATCGACCAGTTGGGTCAGGTAGCCCAGGACACGGCCAACCTGGCAGGCCTTGACCCCTCGCTCACAGACATGAGAGACGCCGCTGAGAGCCTGGTTATCCAGGCCCAGGAGCTTGCCCATGCTTTGCAGTCCTACAGGGACGGCGTGGAGCACAGCCCTGAGCGATTGCAGGAGATTGACGAGCGGTTAGAGGTCATCCGTCAACTGAAGCGCAAGTACGGTGACAGCATCGACGATGTGCTGGCCTTTGCTGAAGACGCAGTAGCCCAGCTTGAAGGCATCACCAACAGCGATGAGCGTTCTGAAGCCCTAGAAGCCGAGATACTTTCATTGCTGAAGGAAGTGGGAGCGCTGTCCAAGGAGCTTTCAGCAGCCCGAAGCGAGGCTGCAACCCGCCTGGCAGTGGCAGTCGAGGCCGAGCTGGCCGAACTGGCTATGGAAGCCACCACGTTTAGGGTGGGTGTGACTCAGGAGGCGTCGGAGGATGGGTTGCTGGTAACCGGTGACGACGGCTCAGAAGCCAGATACTCCTTCGACGCAACAGGCATCGACTACGTGGAATTTCTCCTATCACCCGGGCCTGGCGAACCGCTGCGTTCACTGGCGGCCACAGCCTCCGGTGGTGAAGCATCGCGGTTGATGCTGGCCATTAAGGGCGTGCTTACTGCTGCTGATCAGACACCCACGCTGGTTTTCGACGAGGTGGATGCGGGAATCGGTGGGCGAATCGGCACGGTTGTCGGCGACAAGACGTGGCGGTTGTCGGCCAACCATCAGGTCGTATGCGTCACCCACCTGCCGCAGATAGCTGCGTTTGCGGACCACCACGTACACATCGAGAAGTCTGTGGTACAGGGAAGAACCGTCACTTCCACACAAACGCTCTCACCCGAGGGCATGGTGGAGGAGATCAGCAACATGCTTGGGTCTACCAGTACCATAACGCGGAGCCACGCCAAAGAGATGCTTGAGCAGACATCGAAGTGGAAGAAGGGGCACAGGAATGGCAGAAGGGCTGACCTGGCGACTCTGCAGCTGAACCTTCTGGACACACCCGGGGAGAGCAACTAACATACGTTTCGCCTTCGGGCGATTTCACACCAGATACAACTAGGGAGGACTCAATGGCCATAGCAGCAGGACAACCGGCACCGGATTTCACCTTGCCATCAACCAAGGGAGACCCTTTGACACTGAGCAGTCTGAAAGGGAAAAAGGTCGTCTTGGCCTTCTTCCCGGCGGCGTTTACCGGAGGGTGATCGACTGAACTCACTTCCTTCCGTGCGGAGGGAAAAAAGTACGAAGAGCAGGATGCGGAGATCCTAGGAATTTCTGTGGATAGCCGACCGTCTCTTAACCAGTTCTCAGGTGGCCTTGGCAACCTGACATTCCCCTTGCTGGCTGACTTCTGGCCCCATGGAGCAGTAGGCCAGGCCTATGGCATCTTCAATGATGAACGTGGCAATGATGGCCGCAGCGTCTTTATCGTCGATCGAGAGGGCGTCATCCAGTGGACCAAGGTCTATGAGCCCGGGAACTTGCCGGAGCATGCAGAGTTGCTGGCGGAGCTGGCTAAAATCTCCTAAGCCTCAATGCTCTCAAAATGATCTGATACAACGCGAGGTCGTGCCGCAATGTGATAACGTTGGGCACGGCCTCGTGGCGTTATAGCCCCCTAACACTGCAAAAGGAGCCGACGTGGCGGACACCCCTATTTCCCAGAGTGTGGCCCATGACATGGAAGGCACCATCTACAGCTCGGATACCTTCTTCCGGGTAGGTGACTTTGTGCTCCTCATGGACCGCAAACACCGCCGCTACCTCCAAAAGCTGGAGCCGGTGGGGAAGTTCCACACCCATTTTGGCTCCGTGTTCCATACAAAGATCATCGGACAGGAAGTGGGCTCTCGAATCCAGGTAGGGGGACATAAATACCTCGCGCTGCGACCTACCCTCGCGGAGTTCATTGTGGAGTCACGGAGGGTGACCCAGATCATCTATCCCAAGGACGTGGGCGCGATCCTGGTGGCTGCTGACATTTTCCCGGGCGCCAAAGTCCTTGAGTCTGGTCTAGGGTCTGGTGCATTGACCATGTCTCTACTCAGGGCAGTCGGCCCAACCGGGCAGGTGTTCTCCTATGAAGTGCAAGAGGACTCGATAAAAAAGGCCATTAAGAACATCCATGCAGCGGTCCCGAACACAGATAACCTGACGGTGCGTGCCGCTAACCTGTATGAAGGCATCCAGGACAAGGAACTGGACCGCGTTGTGCTGGACGTGCCGGAGCCTTGGGAGGCAGTGGCCCATGCAGCGGAGGCGTTGCAACCAGGCGGCATCTTCCTAGCGTATCTGCCTACGATCCTGCAGGTGCATCGACTTGTTGAGGCGTTGAACCAGGAGCCGCTGTTTGATCTGGTGGACAGCTTTGAGGTCATCCAACGACCGTGGCACGTCACTCGTCGCAGTGTGCGGCCCGTCCACCGGATGGTGGCCCACACCGCCTTCCTCACCACCGCTCGAAAGTGCGCCCCCGGCAAGTACTTGGGTGTGGACGACAAAGCTGAGCCCTGGTACGTGTACAACGATCACGCTGCTTCTGAAGAGCCAGAACCTCAGGACTAGGACGCCAGGAGGTTTTGTGCTACCCCACGATATCGCCACTGACCGCTTACTGCTGAGGGTTCCTGTGCCGGAAGATGCTCAGCGAATCTTTGATAGCTACACCCAGGACCCCGAGGTCGCCCGCTACCTGACATGGCGACCGGCAAAGACGTTGGCCGACTCTGAGCATCGCATCCAAGACCGCATACTCGCCTGGCGACGTGGCAACATCTGCGCGTGGTCGGTGGTAGAGACGGAACGAGCCATAGTTATCGGGATGATTGAGCTGCGCATAAAAGACGGCGTTGCAGATGCAGGGTATGTAATTGCACGCGCAGAGTGGGGCAAGGGCTACGCCACGGAGGCGTTGAGGGCCGTCATTGAAGATGGGTTGGCTCTGCCGGAGATTGCCAGGGTGGTTGCTGTGTGCGACGTGGATAACGCGGCGTCTGTGCGGGTCATGGAGAAGGCGGGCATGGTGCGGGAAGGGATACTAGCGCGACACATGGTGGCTCCCAACATCTCGGACGAACCCCGCGATGTCTTCTCCTACACCATCACTAAATGACCCTTCAGGTCTTTAGCACACTCATATCATCACGTTGTTAGGTATCCGTCAGGTAACGTGGGTCCAGGGCCTCGCCCTGGTGGGGTCCAGGCTCAGCCTGGTGGTGGGGGTATTTGCCTTCCAGTAGCGGAGTATGGGTCGATGTTAGCAAGGGCACGTGAAGCGTATCGAGTTCGTTTTGAAGGCGAGCTTGGTGGGGGTTGCCAGGGGTGAAACCCCAAAGGTCGTCGGTTGAGACACCTTTTCCTTGAGCCATGACCTTGAAGTTCCCCAACCCCTCTGGCTGCAACAACTCCTGCATACCCATCCTGTTGGCCATGTACTGCCGCCTGGGTATCGATCCGAGATCATAAGACGATTGAGCACGGGAGTTTTTGGCGAGGGCTTCCACGTAGGTGGTTGCTCCCAGGTTCTGCAAGAACTCGCGCTGTGTGGTGTAGCCAAGGACCTCAAGGCCACAGATGTCTCCGGTTGCTTTCAGCGCTGTGAAATCCACGTGGGCGGTGATGTCCTGTCGACCGACCCTGACGTAGGCGTTGCCGCTGACGACGTGCTGGTAGTGGCAGCGCAGTGTGCCGCCCTCTCGTTGCGGAGAGTACAGCTCTTTGGCAGTACCACCGTAGTCGATGGTCAGCACAAAGCCTCGCTCCAGGGCCGATGAGGCCTCCGTAAGCCACTCATCCGTACGCAAGCAGACCTCGCCCTTATATCCGTCCGGTAGCATCTCATCGATGGCCGCCAGGACGCGCTCAGTGATCAGTGGGTTTGATGGTTCCTGCAGGACTTCTACGAATCCATCATCGGAAACGTCTACGAAGACTTCGAGGATATAGTCGTCATGAACTCGGAACCGATGCACAGGGAAGGCGTCTAGCAGTTCGTTGGTGATGATGCAGCCGACAAGCCCTTTGATTGGTAGGTTGGCGGCGGCCAGGCAATCAAAATTTGAAGAGGGCCCGGGCGACAGCCCGGGAGCCAGGTTTTTGGGCGCAGCGTAGTCCAGTGCAATATAGCGCAATGCTTGAAAGAACTCCGGGGAGGTTGCTTGTGCCGCTTGTACGATGTCTCTGGCGAGGATGCCGTTTCCGGCTCCAGCCTCAAGCACCGTGAAGGTGGAGGGCTTGCCCAAGGACTCCCACATCTGTAGCAGTTGGGTGGCAAGAAGAGTACCAAACAGTGGGTGAGCCGTAGGGCTGGTGAAATAGTCTCCATCTGGCCCAATGGGGGTATTCGATCGATAATACCCGCCAACTGGCGAATATAGAGCTAGCTCCATAAACCGATCAAAGGTGATTGGGCCATCACGATGAATGACATCCCGTATCAGCTGCTCGATAGGTTGCATCGGCCGCGTACTCAGAAATTCCCTACCATACCAAACGTGCTACAGCTAACAGGCTAGTTCTTGGTAAGGGTTTTCTCAGCTGTAGCAGTTGCGGTTGGGGTCTGGTTGACAGTACGTCCGTAGGAAGTGACTTTCTCCCAGCCAACAGAACCCAGCGAGTTCACGAACTCCTGCTTTTCACCACACATCTTGCAGGTTCCGACACTGGTGGGGCCATTTGGTGTGTCAATTACCCAATGATGGGGACACATCTCGAACTGACTCTCGATTGCCATAAACGGGCTCCTCCCTCATAGCCGACGATCGGCTTAGCCACTGCAGACAGCACACGAGTATAGACACTGGGGTCAAAGGACGACGGTAGTATAGAAGAAACCCTAAGGCCGTGTCAACGCACTAGTCCAACCAGAAATAGTGGGTTTTGTATAGCGTTACGCTATGCAGGATGCCTACAAACATTAGGTGGATGCTTACCAACCATTAGTGGCTTGACCCGTAGGGCTGTTTCTGCTACACCTACGCAGAGAATCCGCAACAGCCTTATTTGACCAGGGAAAGGGGACACAACTATGGCGCTAAATTTGCAAACCGCAACAGGAAGCTACGGCCATACCAAGTCCATCATTGATGGAAGCCTGAACAACGACAAGGTAGCTTTGGACTGGGTAGAAGTCAGCCCGATAGTCAACGCCTTTCGGCGAATGATCAGGGGCATGGAGTTCGACGTCTCCGAGATGGCTATCTCCACGTATCTGTGCGCTAAGTCCTTCGGCAAGCCCATCACCGCGATTCCCGTTTTTCCGGTGCGAGGGTTCCACCATGGAGCCATCAGCTACAACACGACACTCGGGATATCCAACCCCAAGGACCTGGAGGGCAAGAAAGTGGGCGTGCGCGGCTGGACGGTGACCACGGGCGTCTGGGTAAGGAGCATCCTCAAAGACGGATACGGCGTGGACATAGATAAGATTACCTGGGTCCTTGCCGGCGACGAGCATGTTGCCGAGTATGAGTACCCCTCCAACGTGATACCACTCCCTGAAGGATCGGAGCTGCCCAAGATGCTGGCTTCGGGCGAGATCGCTGCTGGCATTGGCGTTGGACAGGTTGATTCAGATGACGTGAAGCCGCTCATCTCCAATGGTCGAGATGCAGCAGTCCAGTACTTCAAGGACAAAGGCGTCTATCCCATCAATCACACCGTTGTTGTGAAGGACGAACTGCTCGCGGCGAACCCGTGGTTGGCAGAGGAGCTGTTCAACACCTTCAAGGCTGCCAAGGGCTCTTACATCACCAAGCTGGACGCAGGCACCGATCTCTCAGATACAGACCAGGGAATCGTCAAGAACGGCAAGGATGTTGGCGGCGACCCCCTCCCGTACGGACTGGCTGCCAACAACACGACGATGGAAGCGATTATCCAGGCGTGCGTGGATCAGAAAGTCATCCCGTCCAAGGTGTTCGTGGAAGAAATGTTTGCCCCCAGCACCGTTTCACTTTCCTAAAGAGACAGGGCAGGAGGCGTCCCCATGAGGATGCTGAAGACAACTAGATAACGCAATCCGTGGAGTCAGGCCGTATCGTTGGTCTGGCTCCATGGCATTTTAAGGGAGATTGATGGACGTAAAGGCAGGCGCAAAAGAAAAGGTATCTGGAATACGTGACCATCTCCTGGATTTAAGCCACAGGATCCACGCCGACCCTGAGCTGAGATACGAAGAAGTCCACGCATCGGCACTACTGGCCGAATCGCTGGCGAAGGCCGGGTTTGCCGTCGAGACTGGCGTGTGTGACCTGCCGACAGCCTTTATCGCGAGGGCTGGGAGCGGACCCCTCCACATCGCCATCTGCGCGGAGTACGATGCCCTTCCCGGCGTTGGTCACGCCTGTGGCCACAACATGATTGCTGCCATGGCTGTTGGAGCTGGTATTGCAGCCGCGCAGATTGCCGACGATGCGGGTCTCACCATCAGCGTCATTGGTACCCCGGCCGAAGAGGGCGGCGGCGGCAAGATCTACATGCTGGAACGCGGCGGATTTAAGGGCGTCCATGCTGCGATGATGATTCACCCAACGCCAACGGAGACTCCCGTACCTGACATCATCGCAGCGTCTCGGCTGGAGGTGCGTTACACAGGTCGCTCAGCCCACGCTGCTATGGCACCGGAAATGGGCATCAACGCGGCCGATGCCATGACTGTGGCGCAGACGGCGATCGCATTGCTGCGACAGCAGATTCTGCCTACTGACCGTATCCATGGGATCGTCACAGACGGCGGCGACGCTCCGAACATCATCCCTGCCCACACAGCGGCAATGTACAGCGTTCGGTCTCGTACCGCAGAACAGCTTGCCAGGCTGAGGCCAAGAGTGGATCGCTGCTTTGAGGCGGGTGCCCTGGCCACAGGAGCCACGTTGGAGATCATTGAGGGCATCAAGTATGCCCAGATGCAGCATGACATGGGAATGGCAGAGGTGTACCAACGCAATGCGGAGGCTGTAGGCCGGAGGTTCTCTGCGCGCATAGGTGAACCCCAGGAGCCCGGGTTCTCTACGGACATGGGGAACATCTCTCTGGCAATCCCGTCTATCCACCCCAACATCAGCATCGATTGCTCGCCAGCCGTGAACCACCAGCCTGAGTTCGCCGCCCATTGCATCACAGAGGTTGCCGACAAGGCTGTCGTTGACGGTGCATTGGCCATGGCGTGGACGGCCATCGACCTGGCCCAAGACGCAGAGATGCTTAAACGACTGACAGCCAAGGTTTCGGCCTAGTGGGTATAAGGAACTCGCATGACGGAATCTGACTCCAATAGGCTCGGCCTGACGGAAGAGGACCTGCGATTTGTCGTCGAGGAAGCGGGTCCTGATGCCATGGACCCGGAACGCCTAAAGGAGTTGATACGCGACGACCCCAGCTTCCGCAATGCGCTGGTTGGTGACGATAGGGTGTTTGACCGGGTGACTTCCTCAGAGGATGAGGAGTTACTAAAGGTGTCTCCCGCGCTGTACTTTGATGTGCTCCTTCGGCGTGCGCTGAAAGACCTTGGTCAGGAAAGCCACACGCTGGAGCGCTCTGGCAGTGAGACCGTGGTGGTCTTTGACACCAACGAGGTGACCGAGTTCCTGTCGAACGGCGCCGTCATAGACTACCTGGCGGCAATGCTGGCCTCGTTCACCAAGGTGGAGAGCTACGTGATGCCCGTCAGAGTCCGTAGAGGGACATGGCGGCGGGTTCGTTTCAATGACATGGACATTGACAGTCTGGTCAAACTAGCGGCCTCTGTGGATGAGAGCCAGCAGTTCCGTTACTTCAAGCGGATAGCCGATGTCTGTCTGTTTGTGCTGGGAATCTTCCCCAACCATGCCCAAAGTGGTGGCAGGAAGATGTTTATCGGGGCGACACCGTCCGGGGTTTCCCGGCGGGGGCGGAGAACGGAGGAGGAGTATACAGACATCGGTAGGCGATTCTACCAGACTGCGGGAAGGCACCCTACGGCAGACGCAGCGGGATTGACCGAACCGATGAACCTGCTGCGCGATAACTTTGGTGTAGCCAGGAAAGTCCTGAATATCGTATCTGAACGGTACCTTCGATACTCCCGGGGCAAGGTCTTTGACGTTGGAATATCGTAGTTACTAAAGCCGGGACAATTGAAAGAGGCCTCGCCCTGGATTCAGGAACGAGGCCTCTCGTGTGTTACGGATATGGTTTAGGGGTTACTTCTCTTGAAGCACAACTCCCGGGTAGTTTGTGATCTTGGAGATATCGATGACGATTGCGCAGCCCTTCTTCTCCGGGTCAGAGTCCTTTTCCGGTTGGACGGTCCTGTCCCAGACGCTCTCTAGCGTGTCACCATCTGTATGTATGGTTGCTGTGCCATAGAACTTGAACGCCACCCTGGCTTCAGGGTCGCGGTACATCACCAGTACCTGAGGGTTTTCCTGGATGTGCTCTAGGCCGTCTTTGTTTGAACGTTCCCAGAATGCCAGGTGATCCTTGTCGTACACCATCATGCTGCCTCGAAATCCCATGCTAGGCCAGCCATCTTTGCCAGCGGTAGCCAAAATGCATACCTTGCGATTAGCCAGGCCGCTGTCTACGTGCTCCACCATCTCCTCGGTCATCTCGATAGCCATCTGAAGTCCCCCCTTGTATTTGTGCGACACGCCATAGGTAGCGTGAGTGCTGTTGGTGGTTGAGTGTACCGATGGCTTGTGGAGTCGTCAACGTCCCCAACCTTGTTTCGCACTTTCCTGGTGATTGATACCTTCAGGGCGAAAACGTGAGCTGTTTTGGCCTTCTCACATGACGCCGTATACGATAAACTCTAGCTCTCGTGTGTTGTTGGCCTGCTGCCGTGCCATTTACTTGGGTAACACGCTGGTAATTCAATTACGGTTAGCATCAGGTCTCCGCGCATACGTCGGGCAATCGTGGATGGTTGCGAGTTGTGTTCATTACAATGGAGCAATTTTGCTCTCAGATGGTAATCTTTGGAACTTTTGAAATGTTCGTTCGTTATATAGGCGTGCCGCTTGGAGGGTACACGCGCGGACTCGCCAAAGGGTCACGAGATTTTGGAGGCAGGTTTGAAGGTTCTTCGTCGGATAAAATGTAAGCTGTTCGGGCATCAGCCAATGTATGCCACCTTTGGTATGCAGAGCCTAAATGATTTAAACTGCGACCGGTGTAATACCAAGGTCCGGTAGCTGCTCAAAGCCCTAACAGTTCCCCTCAGGTAGTCAGGATTCTTCCGCTACTGGGACCTCCTCGGTTCCTTCGCTAGCTGCAGGTTGATGGTGTATTTCCTTTTCCCTTGGCTCTGAACTCATTTTGTATTGCACCCTATCGTATGGCGCACTATAGTCTACGCAACATTACAGGGATTATTTTCCATAGCACTGATACCGAGTTTAAGTAGAGCGAGGAAGTTGCCGCGATGAAAGGGGATTCAGAACATGCCTGACAGAATAGGAATGGAGCGCTTCACCTATGAAACCGCAGAGGGCTGGGAGAAGATACCGGAGGGCTATGAATTCCCTGACGCCTCTGGAGTGACCGTTGACTCGGACGACAATGTCTACATCCTGAACCGGGGAGCCCACCCTGTCATCGTACTGGATAAGAACGGCGACTTCGTACGTTCCTTTGGGGAGGGCGAGTTCGATCAGCGCGCCCACGGCATCCACTGCAGCCCTGACAACTTCATCTACACCGTGAACGATAGCCAGCACTGCATCAAGAAGTACACACGGGAAGGCAAACTGGTCATGGTCATCGGTGAGGAGAACAAGGCGGCCGAAAAGTGGAGCGGCACACCGTTCCATCGCCCAACCAACATGGCTGTCTCACCCAACACCGGGGATATCTACGTCACCGATGGCTACGGCAACAGCCGCGTGCACCGCTACTCCGCAGAGGGGAAGCACATCGTTTCCTGGGGCGCACCTGGCGTGGAGCCTGGCGAGTTCCAGATTCCCCACAACGTGGTCATTGATAAGGATGAGAACGTCTACGTGACAGACCGTGAGAACTATCGACTTCAGGTTTTCAACAACAAGGGGGAACTGCAGGCGATATGGCAGAACATTTACCGCCCACAAGCGTTGTGCATGGATCAGAAGGGCATCATCTACGTGGGTGAGATGCTCATGGACACTGAGTTGACCGACTACCCGATGGTTGGCCACAGGTTGAACGCGTTCAACACCGCCGGAGAGCGGTTGGCACGCATTGGCGATGCGATGCTGGGCGATGGCCCCACGCAGTTCATAGCGCCCCACGGGTTCGGCGTGGACTCACAAGGCAACTTGTACGTAGGTGAGGTCTCCTACACTGTGTACGGCAAGAAGCTCGATCCACCTCAGCAGTTCCGCTGCTTCAGGAAGCTGAAGCTAGTAGGGTAGACACCAGATAGCTTGTAATGAAAAAACAGCGGCCACTTGGCCGCTGTTTTTGTTTGTTACGTAGTTTGTAGGCTTGAGCTGTGTTCTATGATCACGTTACCTCAGAAACACGATTGAACCTCTCAGCTTTCCATGTATCAGCTTCCATGATGGATTTGAGCTTCATGACCGCGTCCCACAAGTCCGTATAACGTGTGTAGAGCGGCGTTAAGCCAAATCGCATGATGTCGGGAGCCCTGAAGTCGCCGATGACGCCCACTTCAATGAGCGCCTGCATGATGGGGTACCCATGCTCCGAACGGAGGGATACCTGACTGCCTCGCTCTTCAGCAGCCGAGGGAGTGGCAAGGGTGAATCCATACTCGAAGAGATGTTCGTCAACAAGTCGGATGAAAGCGTCACCCAATGCCAGCGACTTCCTACGAACTTCGCTCATATCCGCACGGAGCAGTATATCTACACCAACCTCCACAGGGGCAAGAGAGATTATCGGCTGCGTCCCTGATAGGAACTGGCCGATGTCATCTTTGGGCTGATAGTCTCGCTCAAAGGCGAAGGGCTTCTCGTGGCTCCACCACCCTGTGAGTGGTTGCGTCGCTTTGCCCTGATGTCGCTTGGCCACAAAGAGGTAACCCGGCGCGCCTGGGCCTCCGTTGAGGAATTTGTAGGTGCAGCCAACGGCGAAATCAACATCGCACTGATTCAAGGCAACGGGAAGCGCTCCGGCAGAGTGGCAGAGATCCCACATTACCAGGGCGCCTACGTCATGGGCCTTCTGAGTAATGGCCTTCATGTCCAGAAGATGCCCCATTTTGTAGTGGACCTGGGTTAGGGAGACCAGCGCAACATCATCGGTAATGGCATCAAGGATGTCGTCCTTCTCAACAAACCGAATTTCGTGATGCTGACCTAGCTGTTCAATCAACCCCTGGGTGATATACGCATCTGTGGGGAAGTTGCTGCCCTCCATGAGAATGACCTTGCGATCCGGTCGCATTTTTAGCGCAACGGAGTGGAGTTTATAGATATTGAGCCCGGTGCCGTCAACGCAAATGACCTCTCCGTCATCCGCGCCGATGAGTTGGGCGATGTTGTCGCCGATTGTTTCCGGCAGTGAGAACCAACCCGCTGAGTTCCAACTGGTGACGAGCTTGTTGCCCCATTCCTCTGCAACGACCGCATTGATGCGGCCAGGTGTGGCCTTTGGAAGTGCTCCGAGGGAGTTCCCGTCGAAGTAGAGGATGCCTTCAGAAAGGCTGAATTCGTCGCGGAACAGCTTAAGGGGGTCTTTCCTATCCAGCTCTTTTAATTCTTCATGTGTCATGTTCAAAAGCTCATCCCGTGTTCGATGCTATTTCAGATATGCTGAAAGCTATTGGCCAGGATGCCTTCACTGTGCTATCGATGTGAAGTTTCCGGGCAGGGTGACCTCCAAGAAGGTCATATCAGGTGAACAGCCTGTCAGCGAGTATTGTGTGTCTCTTGGAATGACGATGGAATCGCCGGGCTTAAGGTCTTGGTTGCTCCCGTCCTGAGAAAACGACATTTTCCCGGACATGACGAATGTAAAAAGGAACTCTTCCTGGTGAATAGTGACGGGTGTTGCGCTGCCGCCCGCTGATCGGACGACCTTCGCTCCAGCCACCCCCCGGGTCGCATCATTGATACCGATGTCCCGAGTCTCAAACCCCTCGTGGCGCCACGGAGTCCATATGTCTGTATCAGAATCATGGTAGAGGAACAGCTGCTCCCCAAATAGCTTCTCCGGTGTGTTCTTACCTGTGGGCAGGCTCATCACCAGATCGCCGTGGGTCTCATGTTCCGCGGGGCAACCCACCTCGATGACCTCCAGGCCATCGGAGGACTCTAGGACGCGATGTCGTATTTCAGGAGGTTGTAGGAAGCAGTCGCCGGCCTTCATGAGAATAGGCTCTCCCTGATCCTCATACGCCACTTTCACCCAGCCCTTGTAGCAAAAGATCATCTGAAAGCGGACTTTGTGGAAATGCACGTAGTCGCCCACGGGCCCTCCTTCAGAGATTTTTATGTGTGATGCGATGAATCGCCCGCCCTGCCTGTTTGGAATGAGGTCCCGATAGAGCATCCCTGCTCGACCGGTCTTCCATGAGGCGCTGTCGCTTATCTTGCTGATGACCAGGGATTGATCTTCTGGTGGTATGGAGAGGGGCGGATTCGCTTCTTTGACTAGTACCTTTGTGCCGTTTGGCGCTGTGACTTCTTCACCATCATCAACAGATACCTTTGTTAGGTCACAGTTCATTCGAAGGGTCTGGCCGGGTAGCTCCGCCCCCGATTCAAGCCTGATTCGAATCCCATGACCAATGATTATTGCGGTGGATGGGTTATCGGCAGGGAAAATCGCCGCGACAGCAAACCCTAGCTTCTTCGTGAAGAAGTTGATGTTCTCAGTAATGTCGGCGCATGGGATGACGATCTCAGCGGTCTCAATGGTAGATAGGAGTTCATCGGCGGATGTGTTAGCCATAATTCAATCTCTCATTCCATGAATACAAGGCAGTACCTTTTGTACACCCTGCAAATGATAAACCACTGGTCAATTCAACGTCACTGGCATGAGTTACGGAACGGTGCCAGTTTAGATAACGAAAAACCAGCGGCCGGTATGGCCGCTGGTTTTCTTTGGCTGGGTGAACGTGCCGAGGGGCAGGGTCGAACTGCCGACACACGGATTTTCAGTCCGTTGCTCTACCACTGAGCTACCTCGGCGACGGTATCTAGGATAGGGGTCGCTCACATAGCGTGTCAAGCTGATATACTCCACCCGTGAAGCTCTCTGCCGCATATCCATGGCCTGGAAGTTTGGAAGAAGCCAAATCGCTTCAGCTTGAACTTGCGGGCCAGGTCTCCCACCTCAATGAAGTACCTGAGCAACTCCGATACGTAGCTGGCATAGACATCTCCCCACCCGACGATGACGGTTGGGTGCTTGGCGCTGTGGTCGTTCTCAAGTGGCCTGAATTGGAGCTTGCAGAGGTTCGAATCGGTCGCGCGAAACCACCGATCCCCTACATCCCCGGCTACCTAGCCTTCCGGGAAGTGCCGGCTGCTATCGATGCATTGGAAAAGCTGCAACTAACACCGGATGTTATACTTGTAGACGGGCAGGGAACCGCTCACCCTCGTAGATTCGGCCTGGCCTGCCACCTGGGGCTCGTCACGGAGGTGCCAACCATCGGGTGCGCCAAGACCAGGCTGCTGGGTCGCTACGAGACTTTGGCCGCCGAGCGAGGGGCATCGTCGCTCCTCATCGACAAGAGCGATGCAGTGGGCAAGGTCGTTCGCACTAGGACCGACGTCTCTCCCTTATACGTGTCGGTTGGGCACAAAGTGGACATTGAAACAGCGGTGGCCATCGTGTTGAAGAGCTGCGGGACGTATCGACTACCAGAAACGACGCGGTTCGCCCACCTGGCCGCAGCAGGCAAATACCCAGAAGGCCTGTACGGAAATGGGTAGTAGCAGGAACTGAAATCTGTGGCAATCTCGTTATAATAAATAGGAATCACAGCCTTTCAATAAGTCTGAAGCAAAGGGACATCATGTTAGAGCTACGGTCGCAGATACAGGAACTCCAGGGCCGCATAGCCTATCTCCTGGAGCGTCTTTGACGTAGCTGGTAAAGAACAGGAGCTTGGACGGCTCCAAACTCAGTCCGTAGAGCCAAAGTTCTGGGACGACACAATGGGTGCTCAAGCGGTCATGCAGCGTCTGGCTACGCTGCATGAAGAGATATCGACGTGGCGTGACCTGGAGATCCAGACGGCGTCGCTTGCTGAGCTGCTTGAACTGAGTATGGAAGAGGGTGCTGGCGACGTAGCCAATGACATCGCTCGAGAAACCGCTGAACTCACGGAAAAGATTGGAGAGCTTGAGTTCCAACTCGTCTTTTCCGGCCCCCACGATGATCGCAGCGCGATTTTTGCCATTCACGCAGGCGCTGGCGGGTCCGACTCTCAGGATTGGGCACAGATGCTCCTTCGTATGTACCTGAGGTGGGCCGAGCGTAAGAAGTGCAAAACCACCATCCTTGAAACCTCCCCGGGTGAGGAGACGGGCATCAAGAGCGCAACGGTGGAAGTCACCGGGCCCTTTGCTTACGGCTGGCTGAAAGTAGAACGCGGCGTCCATCGACTCGTCAGGTTGTCGCCCTTCGATGCGGATCATCTACGACATACCTCCTTCGCGTTAGTCGAAGTGCTTCCGGAAGCGGACGGGAACCTGGAAGTCCAGATCAACAGCGAGGATTTGCGCATAGACACGTATCGCGCTAGCGGTCATGGCGGGCAGAACGTCCAGAAGCTGGAGACCGCCGTTCGCATCACCCACCTACCGACGGGCATTGTGGTGACGTGCCAGAACGAGCGTTCCCAGGGGCAGAACCGCGATGTGGCAATGAAGGTGCTTCAGGCGCGCCTCATCGACCGTGAAGAGCAGATCCGCGCAGAGGAGCAGGCCAAGCTCAAGGGTGCCCATGTCTCCGCCGGTTGGGGAAATCAGATCCGAAGCTATGTACTTCATCCGTATAAGATGGTGAAGGATCATCGCAGCGGCTATCAGACCAGTGATTCTCAAGCTGTGTTGGACGGGGAGATAGATGAACTGCTGCGAGCCGAGTTGATGAATCTGGTGGGCAAGGAAGACGCGTCTTAGTGAGACGTCCCACGATAGCATTGAAACATGTAAGGAGTCTGGTATGAGGCATTGGCTACGAGCATTTCCAGCGTTGGCGCTCATTGGTCTGGTGAGTTTGATTGTTGCTTGTGGCGGCGATTCAGAGACCTCACCACAACCCCAGGCCACAGTGGCATCTCAGCTTGCTGCGACCCTTGGCGATGCGCCCGCCACCGCCGGTGAGGGTGGGGTGTTCCGCCGATTGTGGAACGAGCCACCCACGTTGGATCCCCACCAAGTTGGCGATGTTGATTCCGCCGGCGTCCTGGTAGAGGTGTTCAGTGGTCTGGTGACGCTAAACACTGACCTGCAGGTTGAAGCGGACCTGGCGGAGCGATGGGAAGTCAGCGCTGACGGCATGACCTACACGTTCTTCCTTCGCAGCAATGCCAAGTTCCATGACGGGAAGCAAGTCACGGCTCAGGATGTGAAGTACTCCTTGGAACGGGCGTTGGATCCTGAGACCTACTCGCCCCAGGTCGAGACCTACCTTGACGACATCGTGGGTGCTGCCGAGAGGATTAACGGTACTGCCCAGGATATATCGGGGTTGCGGGTCATCAACGACAGCACCATCGAGATCACTATCGATGCTCCCAAGGCGTATTTCCTAGCCAAACTCACGTATCCCACAGCCTTCGTCGTCGACCGAGAGAATATCGAAAAAGAGGGCGACGACTGGACACGTAAACCCAACGGTACGGGCCCATTCAAGTTAACCTCCTACAAGATTGGTGAGGTAATCATCCTGGAGCGTAATCCCCACTACTACCGGGGGCCTGCGCTGCTGGACAGGGTTGAGCTGATTCTGAGTGGCGGCTCAGCGATGGCGATGTATGAGAACGGGGAGATCGACATCACCGGCGTGGGGCTTGCCGATCTGGATAGGGTGTCCAACCCCCAGGAGTCGCTGAACCGGGAGTTGATCGTCTCGCCTCCTGGATTCAGCCTCAGCTACATCGGCTTCAACGTAGAGCAGCCGCCCTTTGATGACGCCAACTTCCGCATGGCTCTGGCTCTGTCCATCAACAAGCAGCTCATCGCCGATCAGGTGCTTGCCAACCTTGTGGTACCGGCTACCGGCATCCTTCCTCCGGACTTCCCGGGTTACAGTACGAGCGTCCAGGGGCCGTCTTACGATGCCGAACGAGCCGTGGCGCTACTGGCTCAGTCAGCCTACGCGAACAACGTGCCTCGCATCGTCGTCACTGTCCCGGGCACAGGTGGTTCGGTAGGCCTGGATCTAGAAGTAATCTTAGAAATGTGGCGGACAACGCTAGGAATTGATGTAGAAATCCAACAGGTTGAATGGGCCACGTTCCTCCAGGACTTGAACGATCAGCGGTTGCAAGCATTCGCCGGTCTTGGCTGGCAGGCGGATTACCCTGACCCACAGGACTTCCTGGACATCCTCTTCCATTCAGAGAGTCGGCTGAACCACAGCGCATACACAAATGCGGAAGTGGACGGTTTGCTGGAGCAGGCCAGGGTAGCTACTGAGTGGGAAACCCGGAAGTCGCTCTACAACAAGGCAGAGCAGCTCATCGTCGACGACGTGCCGTGGATACCCCTTTGGTTCAGCGGCGAGAACGTGTTGTTGCTGAAACCCTACGTGAACGACTACAGAGTCACGCCCCTCATTGTTCCGAAGCTGAAATACGTCTGGATAAGCCAGGATTGAATCCTGGACACATGTTCCTGTGGCTACCTAAGGGTGTACGCCTAGGGAGGATAAATCAAAAGCCCTCGTCCATTGGATGAGGGCTTTTGATTACCTCACTGCTTTGGGGCAGCTTTAGTCTCAGATATACCTAGCTGACGACAGGGACCGGGACGTAGCGTTCAATGAATAATTCCATGGCATCGCAAACGGCGTCCGCGAACATTGGCTCTCTATCGAAGATGTGGTCCTGGCCTGCGTAAAGGTGCATGTCGACAGGGACTCCAACTTCTTCCAACACCTGGAAAAAACGCATGGAGTTTGAGTAATCCACCTGAGTATCCGCTGTGCCGTGGACTAGCATGGTCGGCGGGAAGTTCGAAGTCACCTGGTAGACGGGGCTGGCTGCTTTGAGAAACTCGGGACTGGGGTTCTTGCCGTACAGTTTCTCCCGGCTTTCGTCCTGGCCCCTGTTTGTGACGTCCGTTACCGGATACACGCCAATGACTGCTGCCACTTCGCTACTGACTCCAGCGTTGCCGCCATCACCCTCGAAGTCTGCGTTGCCGGGTGTCCCTGCCGCGAGCAACGACAGGTTGCCGCCTGCCGACGCTCCGCCCAACACGATGCGGTCAGGGTCGATTCCCAAATCCTTGGCGTTGGCGCGGGCCCATCGGATGAACGCCTTGGCGTCCTGTATTTGCGCGGGCCAGGGAGCATCGTCCATCACCCGATACTCCGTAGCGATGAAGACGTAGCCCTTCTCTGCCATCCGGCTGGCGTAGCGGTCATGCAGACCGGCTTTGTTTGCAATGCGAAAACCGCCGCCGGGCAGAAAAACGATCCCCAGACCGTTGGCGTTCTCCCCGGGGTAGAAGATGTCCACCTTGAGATCCCGACCTGCAACGGTCGTGGCTACCACATCTGTTTCTATTCTGATATTTGGCACGGCTTCCCCTCCTGTGTTTCTCGAGTTGCTTGATTTGGCGTCGATTATACATCGCTCGTGCAACCCTGGTCGGTTGTGCCTGCATTGCACGTAGTAGAATCAGACGCAGCGTAGATTGTTTCATGAAAGGGCGTGATGACCGCATTCATCGTGCGAAGGCTCCTGTGGCTGCCAGTCCTCCTGGTAATCGTGAGCTTCGTGACCTTTGTGCTGGGCTTCTACGGTCCGGGCGATCCCGCTGAAGTGCGCCTTGGAACCCGTGCAACCCCGGAAGCGGTGGAGCGAGTGAGGGAGCAGCTAGGCCTAGATCGAAACTTCTTTGTGCAATACGGCTCATACGTGTGGGACTTCGTCCGCGGCGATCTGGGTGACAGCTACATCTTTCAGGGTAGAAGCGTCCGTGAACTGGTCATGCCCAAAGTCTGGATATCCGCGCAGCTTGGCTTTGCAGCTATGCTCATCAGTGTAGGCGTGGGGATACCTTTGGGTCTGATAACCGCCTACAAGCAGGGGACATGGCTGGATACCACGCTGGTAAGCCTTTCCCTTCTGTTTCTCTCCACTCCCGTATTCATCTCCGCGCCGTTCCTCATCCTCTTCTTTGCAGTGAACCTGGGTTTCTTCCCGGTGTCCGGTTGGGACGGCTTCTTCAGCACCAGCTTGATAATGCCTGCGCTAGTAATGGGGATGCCGGGCATTGCTGGGATGACGAGATTGACCAGGGCCAGTGCAGTAGATGTCCTGAGCCAGGATTACATACGTACCGCACGAGCCAAGGGTCTGTCTGAAGTGACCGTTCAAGCCCGACACGTGCTGCAAAACGCTCTGATGCCCGTTGTAACCATCCTTGGGCTGAGCCTTGCCGGCCTGGTTGAAGGGGCTTTCATCACTGAGACGATCTTTGGCATCCCAGGCATCGGCAGGTTGGCTGTCGATTCAATATTCAGTCGAGATTACCCGGTAATCATGGCTCTTGTAATCATTGTGGCAACGGTCTTTGTGCTAGCGAACCTACTCGTCGACTTGTTGTACGGCTTCCTGGACCCGCGTACCAGGCAGAGTGTGGGCGGCTATGGCGGACGCTGATTTGAATAGTAATGTTGGTTCAGAAACTGCAGACCTCCAAGATCAGCCAATGGAGAGATCTCGAGGGCTTTGGGCTCAGGCTGCCGTGCAATTGCTCCATCGCCCCAAAGCGATTTTCGGCATAACCGTCATCCTTCTGCTGTACGGCGGCGGCATCCTAGCACCGTGGCTGGCCCCCCAGGGCTACAACGAACAGGATTTGTTCGCTGTACGTCAGGGCCCCAGCGCCGCTCACTGGCTGGGCACGGACTTTGTGGGCCGGGACGTATTGAGCCGCACCATCTTCAGCCTCCGCACCAACCTGATTATTACAGCGGCATCCGTAGCCACGGGAGCCCTCGTCATCGGCGTGACGTTGGGTCTGGTGTCCGGCTACATCGGCGGTAAGGTGGACACGCTCATAATGCGAATCGGTGAGGTGTTCCTCGCTTTTCCCGGCTTGCTTCTGGTCATCTTGCTTGCTGCGACGCTGAAACCCCGGGTTCTCGATTGGGTAAGAAGCTTTGAGGACGCAACCGGATTCGATGGGCTAGTGCAATGGGGCGTAGCTGATTACCTTGTAATCTTTGGAGCGCTGGCGGCGTTCAGCTGGGTTGGAGTCGCAAGATTGGTCCGGGGTCAGGTCATCACGTTGAAAGCCACAGCCTTCGTAGAAGCGACACAGGTCATGGGGGCTTCTACGTGGAGAGTAATGTTCCATCACCTGCTGCCCAATGCACTGCCGCCGGTGATTGTCGTCGTCACCATGGGGATGGGGGCCATTGCCGGAGCCGAAGTGGTGCTGAGTTGGCTCGGCATCGGTATCCAGCCGCCCGTGCCCAGCCTGGGTAGCATGATCCGGGAGGGTCAGGACGTATCTGTCCTGCGGAACGCGCCCCACCTTATCCTGCCACCAATCGTTGTGGTGGGACTACTCATCTTCGCCTGGAACCTTCTGGGTGATGCCCTGAACGATGTCCTCAACCCCAGGGCTTAGCCCTGGACCCAAGTTCCTGCGGTTACCCAAGGGCGAGGCCCTTGACCCATATGACCTGGCGGTTAACTAAGCAGGACTCGTCCTGCACCTATATTCCTGTGGCTACCAAACATGAGGCTTAGTTTTGACCCAAGCTCCTGCGGTTACCTAAGGGGGGATTTGGGTTCAGGTTTCCCGGTCTCAGGAAGCAACGCACCCGCTACCATCAGACTCCAGGCCAGTACTGAGAAGAGGGCCAGCCCCGGGATGTAGCTTCCCAAAAGGTCAGTGGTAACACCGACTGTCAGCGGGGAGATCATGGTGAAGATGCTACCCATACTCATCAGCGTTCCAAACGTGACCGCGACGCTGTTGGCATCGCTTCCGGGCAACTCCATCGGAATGGTGAGGAGAGTTGGGACATAGAACCAGGCTGCGGCGCCCAGTACCACAACGGCCACTACGACCAATGGTGTGTCCGCCAGGAGAAAACTCCCAAAGCCAGCAAACCCTACTATGACGCCGGGCACGATGAGCATCGGTCGTCTGCGGCGTATTCGCAGTACCAGCAGGCTAGCGGCAACCAGGGAGATGGCTCCTGCCAATGACAGGAGCCCCATCAGCGATCCAGCTTCAGACAGAGACATCCCATGCACTTCATGGTAGTAGGTGGGCAACCAGGCCACGGCAGCGGTCAGCAAGGCGTATGGCCCTGCATCTGCTGCGGCAATGAGCAGGGTGTTTCGGGACCGGACGATGCGCAGCGTACTTTTGAGTGTAAGATGTCCCACTGCTTGGACGGAGGCTTGTGTCCTCTGCCCCAGAGCCATCCAGATGAATGCGCCGATCAGCGGCACACCACCGAATATGCTGAGTGCAGCCTTCCACCCTACCGCTTCCGAAATGGGTGCCATAGCAAAGGACGAGATTGCCATGCCCAGGGTGAGGGACGCGACAAACAACCCGTTGAACACGGGAAGCTCCTTGGGGCGAAACCAGTGCATCGCGAGAGGGCCCACGGAGGGGAACACCAGAGCCAACCCAACGCCATAGAGGACCCTGGTGATGACCAACAGAGGGAAATTCACCGCAAGGAAGCTCAATACCGGGGCAGCCCCCAAAAGCGCGCCCAGGAAGATAAGGTTTCTCGATCCTATCCTGCTAACGAGCATGCTGCCGGGTATGGCGAGCAAGAGATGCGTGAGCGGTATCAGTCCGACCAATAGACTAGCGGTGCCTCGATTGATGTTGTAGTCGTCCATGATCAGGGGCGTGACGGGCGACACCGAGAACATGCTCATGCCGAGGGAGAAGCTGATCCACACCACTGCTCCCGCAATGACGAAGCGAAACGGACTTGATCGTTGGTCTTCCCCGGTGCTCGGCTCAGATAGGGACGTGCCCTTAGGCTCAGAAGTCACTAGGAGGCTACTTGCATCGGCTAACGTGCGCCCGGGACTATGAGCCTGGAGGTGACTTCAGTCGGTGTGATGACCATGAGCTGTCGCTGCTGTTCTTCCAGCATCGTGGAGAAATCCTCGCGAAGGGTGGTGGAGAAAAGTGAGAAGATGCGGCGAGTGCGAGGCTCCAACTCCTCCTCGGAGATGATGGCAGTACCCTGGACCTGCACGTAGTTGAATGGTGGTTCTTCATGCAGGGCGCAAAGGGTGACTCGTGCGTCTCGAAGCACGTGGGCCGTCTTGGAGCGGGTTTTGGTGATGGAGACGTAGAGCTTTCCTTCGTCGTAGAAGTAGTAGACCGGTGTGGCGAAAGGCGAACCGCTCTTGCGAAGGGTGCTGATGGTACAGAATCTATGGTCCTTGAGAAACTGTTCTTCTTCCGGCGTCATGGCTGGGCTCCTTTAATGCGAATCCTGAGCCTGACCTGCGGGTCAGGCTCTTTAGTCTCCTCGCCGCAGCGACATATATGCTGGGGACTGGCCTGAGGGCCAGAGGGGCCGACTTCAGTCTCCGCCGGAGGCAAGATCTCTTTAGTCCCCTCGCCGCAGCGACACATGTATCTGGGCGCGCCCTGCTAGACCTTGAGGTTGAAGCAGCGGGCCGGGTTGTCCCACAGCAGTTGCTTCATGAAATCCGGCGTTACACCTTCCACGCTCGTCAGGATATCTAGGCCGTGAGGAAAGTCGATCATCGCATCACGGTGAGGGTAGTCCGATGCCCACATGGTTACGCTGCCGCCCAGGGTGCGTTGGATGGCTGGCAGCGCTTCTTCGCCAGCCTCGCAGGATACGAAGCCCTGGCCTCGTCGAAAGTACTCAGAGGGCTTCTCTTTGCCGCCGTACCCCTCGCTCAACATCGGGTTATCAACCTGAGCATCCAGTCGCTCCAACCAGTGGGGAAGCCAGCCAGCGCCCGACTCCAGGAAGGAGACGGTCAGCTTGGGGAACCTATCAAAGACGCCACCGCTGGACATGGCCAGACTGGCTGCCATCTGCTCCATGGGATGGCATGCCGCATGGTGGGCAAAGCTGGTGTTGATGCGCTTTTCAGGGAACCACGGCAGGCGGTTCTGGATGCCCTCATGGACGGAGATGTTGACGCCGTGCTCCTCTGCGATGGCGTAGATAGGATCGTAGGCGCGGTCAGACATGAGCCTGCCCATATGAGGGTTGGGACGCCAGAAGATGCCGACCATCCCCAGTTCCGTTGCGCAGCGCTTTAATTCCTGGGCAGCCAGTTCAATGTTCTGGAGGGGCAATAGACACACGCCTTTGAGTCGATCCGGATTGTAAGACATGAAATCATAGAGCCAGTTGTTGTAGGCGCGACACATGGCTGCGGAAAGCTCCGGGTCAAGGTCGTCTCCCCAGGTGGCGTAGAGGCCGATGCCGGTAAAGCAGACGGCGATGTCAACACCCTCTTTGTCCATGTCTTCTAGGTATGCCTGAGGTTCAAAGTTGTGGGTCATGCCGTGCTTGAACTTCTTGCGCCAGATGGGGTCCTGGGCCATGCCAGTCCCGGGCGACCCCAGCGTGTCATCGTTCTGAAGCACCCCGCCGATGCGAGTGGCGAGGGTGAACCTACCGCCCATCTGTACGTTGTAATGTTGAAATTTGGGGTCGAGGTACTTCTCCCACATATCGATGGGCTCTACAACGTGGCGATCGCAGTCGATGGTCTTGAACCCTGCCCTCATAGCATACTCCTCGTACGATTCAAATGGCTCGGTTGAAGATACGGCCCGCCCTACCCACTGTCAAGGAGGGTTTAACCCTCCACCTGAGTGCCTTGGGTTACCCAAGACTGAGCCTTGACCCGTATGCCTGCGGTCGCTAAGGAAGGTGGATTGTTGCTATTTTGTCATTCTGAGGAAATGCTTCAGCAGAAGGGCGACGAAAAATCCGTTATCTCACGCTGGCGGCTGCCCAGGACAAGTGCGTTTTAGGAGCGACGCCTCCCATACGCCAGCAGGCCGATGAGCAGCAACGTGGCTGGCCCCGCGAGGTCGATTGGCGCGTGGCTGACTGCGCGTCCACATCCGCCACCACTTGTTGGCATGAGTGATGGGAGGGGCGGGTCGACGAACTGCGGCGTTTGCGCCTCTGGAACGGGGGTGGCCACGCCAAAGGGGACGAGAGTAGCCCGGGGGATGGCTGTTGGAAGGGCTGAGCGGCTTGGTGTGGCCGCCAATGCCGGTGCGTTGATGCTGACTCGCCATTCGGCCTCCAACCCCATGCGATCGAAGCCATAGGCCGCTGTGAGCGCATCATCGATGCCCATGCCCGACCGCATTCCTTCGAGGAGCTTCTGCAACGAGGCTGCACCGTATGTATCGACCATATAGGCCACAACGCTCCGGGCTTCGCCATACATCAGGATGACGTCTTGTGGCTTCCCGGGCACCGTTGTCAGCGACGTGAGAGGCAACAGCGTGCCCTCGGACAGTCTGAAGTCCAACGCGCGGTCGTAGCTGCTGCTGGGATCTACGTTGCCGTACTCCGCCAGGCCCTCATTGAGCCACGCGGGTACGATGCGAGACAGGTTGCCCGTGGCGTGCCGTACCAGGAAGTGGACAGTCTCATGGGAGGTGACACCCTCAACCCTTGGCGTGCTGCCCAACACCAGGATGACACCGGTATCGCCGAAGGACACACCTTCCGTTACCAGCGACTCTTCCTGCACGGCGCTGGTAGTCGGCAAGGCGACACGCATCTCGGTGACGCCGTTGTACATGGTCATACGTAATGGGCTGGTATCCGTAACGCCCATCAACTCGCCCATAGTGGTCAGCGCTGTCTGGGCGGCGTCCAGCACCCGTAGGGCGCGGTCACGTTGAGAACCGTGGTAGTAGATGTAGCCACCGGGGGAATCGAGGCGCTCCCACTGGAACCTTGGGTCTAAGAGGATGAAGCGTTGCGGATCGGTTTCTGTGAGTACGCCGTCCTCGTCAGTGATATCCAATGAGTACTCAATCTCTGCGCCGGGTGGGATGTATCGATCAGCGGTGTTGGTTCGGACGATGAACTCGGATTCCAGCTGAGTGGTCGGCTCGAACTCAAGTCGCCCGTTTCGTGTCGCCCGTTCACCGAGGACTCGATAGCGCACTCGAACATCGACGATCCTGCGGGACAATGACACCGAGATATCGAAGCTGATTCCGTCCGGGAAGTCGCTGCGTACGACGGTGGTGACGAGGGTATCGCTGACTCCAGCACCTTCCTGCAAATAGGCAACACTGGAGGACAACAGGAGTAGGAGAATGGCGGAAACCATCAGAAGGAGTCCGGTCCGGCCATAGGACAGGGGAAAGGTCATGCTGCGGATTCCCTACTAGCTGCCAACCGCGCTTGTTGGTCCGGTGGCGGCCTCTTCCGGTCTGGAGATGGCGTGGCCTTCAAGAAGGTCTTCCTGACCAACGGAGCTGAGAACACGCTCCAGCAGTACAGCCTCCGGCACAGCCCCCAATACCTCTACAACACCGTTGATGATGGTCTTGGGCACCGCTTGAACACGATGCAGTTGGGAGAGATGAGGAAACTCCTGGGCCTCTACCACCTCTGCATGCACCATGGTGGTCTCCATTGCCATTGCGTGGGCCAACCTGGCCACGGTAGGGCAGTGGGGTCAGCCAGGGGTCACGAAAACCTGTATGTAGACTTCTGACTCCAGCTTGCGTAAGGCCTTGCGTGTGGTCAGTTGCAGCGGGCTGACTCCCCGTGAAGCTGCAACGATGTCCTCAATGAGGGTCAGAATCTCAAAGCCCGCAGGGATACCGTAGAACAGGAGGTTTGAGGGCTCGTCCCCTTCTGCCTGGAGAGTGATGCAGGGAATCCGGTCTATCCCTCGCTCCTGGGCTTCCTCGGTCTCCGTGTAGAAGTCTTTTATTTCAAGATTGATGTGAGAAGACATCTCCGTCATCTCTGTGAGGAGTTCTTCTGTCTGTGGACAGGTCTGACATTCCCTTCCAGGCAGTATCAGTCCACCAAAAGAACGCGCCGTGAATAGCGTCAGTGTGACATCGCGCTTTAAGTCTTTTTTGAACCGGGTCTCAAGGGTCTTCCTGTCCTGGTCTGAAAGGATGGGCATGCTTCTCCTTGGTATTAAGCCTCGTCTTCCTCTTCCGGAAGTTCACTCTCTGCCACTTCATTGACGACCATCTCTATTGTAGGCTCGGCTGCTGCTCTGATTTCCTGCTCAATCAAATCGGCAGTATCCCGGTGCTCACGCAGGAACTCTTTGGAGGCTTCTCTGCCCTGGCCAAGACGGAGGTCTCCGTAGGAGTAGAAGGAACCGCTCTTCTTCACGATGTCACCGGCTACCCCTAAGTCTACCAGGTCACCCTCTTTGGAGATGCCGTGGTTGAACATGATATCAAACTCGGCGACACGGAAGGGTGGCGCTACCTTGTTCTTCACCACTCTGGCACGAACGCGGTTGCCAAGAACTTCGGTGCCGTGCTTGATGCCCTCGATGCGACGGATATCGATCCGAACTGAGGAGTAGAACTTGAGGGCTCGACCACCAGGAGTCGTCTCCGGGTTGCCGAACACTACGCCGATCTTCTCACGGAGCTGGTTGATGAAAATGACCACGGTGTACGACTTGCTGATGGATGCCGTCAGCTTCCGCAACGCCTGGGACATCAATCGAGCTTGGAGGCCCATGTGGACATCGCCCATGTCGCCTTCCATCTCGGCCTTGGGTACCAGAGCCGCAACACTATCGATGACGATGATGTCTACCGCGCCGCTGCGTACCAGATAATCCGTAATCTCTAACGCCTGTTCAGCAAAGTCTGGTTGAGAGATGAGTAGCTCTTCAACGTCTACGCCAATGCGCGCTGCGTACCCCGGGTCCAGAGCGTGCTCAGCATCGATGAACGCTGCTGTGCCGCCAAGCCGCTGGGCTTCTGCCACCATGTGCAGGGCCAGGGTTGTCTTGCCGCCTGCTTCAGCGCCGAACACCTCGATGATGCGCCCACGTGGCACGCCACCCACGCCCAAAGCCAGGTCAAGAGACAGGGAACCGGTTGGGATGGCTTCCCGTTCCATGGAAGCGGCCTTCTCGCCCAGCTTCATGATGGAACCCTTGCCGAACTGGCGGTCGATATGGCTCATGGCCATCTCAAGGGCCTTTTCCTTGTCGGTTAATTGCTTGTCAGCATTTTCGGCTTTGTCGGCTTTGGTATCTTTTGGCGCCTTGTCAGTTGTCGTCATGTGTACCTCTCTATTTAGAACATCTGTTTTAACATTGTGTTGTGCAATAGTACCATAGGTGTATACCCCTCTCAAGGGGAAATTTAGCGAGTTCTCACGCGTTGACAGCGCCGCCTGTCATCCATACACTCGCAGAGGCTTAATCAAAGCTGAATTTGATGTACTTTATGGAGAATACCCATGCAAGCCGTTGCCAATCCACGGACACTCATCGATGTCCTTGTTCCGCAATTCAAAGCTGATGACCGCACCTATGCAATCGCCAGGAACATCGTGCTCATGATTGGGTTTGCGTGGTTTGTGGCGCTGTTTGCGCAGATCGCCATGCGCCTCCCCTGGACGACGGTGCCCATCACGGGCCAGACGTTTGCCGTGCTGGTGACGGGCGGTGCCCTGGGTATGCGACGTGGCGCAGGCTCCATGGCTATCTATATGCTTATGGGCATCACCTTCCTCCCGGTGTTCGCTCCCGGGGCAGGGGTGACGGAGGGGGCATGGGATGTGCACTTCATCCTGCCCTGGGAAGGCTCACACAGCTCCATCCTGGACATCACCAGTGGCGGCTACATTGTGGGGTTCATCCTGGCGGCAGGACTGGTAGGGTATCTGGCTGAGCGAGGATGGGATCGCAAACAGTGGGTACACCTGAGCATGTTCCTTGGTAATGCTGCTATCTACGTTCCCGGGCTGCTGTGGCTGGGCTACCTCATTGCAACCGATTGGATTCACCCGGCGGCAGGGAAGCCATTAGGCGACCTCATATCCGGATCGAATACGCTGGATAAGACGCTGGTAGGTGGGCTGTACCCGTTCATCGTCGGCGATATGATGAAGCTGTTCCTGGCATCGTTGACGTTGCCTGCTGCGTGGGCCTTGGTATCGAAGTTCAAACGGCCCCGCTAAGCGGGGGACCCATATGCCTGGCAGGGATGACCTGAACTGAATGGGATTTCCGGCTTGCCAGATTATTCCATTAGGGAGAAAAGGGTCTTTGGATAACGTCACACTTGAGGGCCATCACGTATTGCTTGAACCCCTTTCCTTGGAGCACGGTCCGCTACTGCTTGAAGCGGCGACTCAGTCACGAGATTCGTACGCGTTCACCAACGTTCCACAGGACCTACCAGCCATGCTTGAGTATGTAGAGACTGCGCTTATCGGCAAGGAAAACAGGACAATCTATCCTTTCACAACCATAAACACCAAGACCGGTAGGGTCATCGGTTCAACGCGCTTCGGCGACATACAATTTTGGAATTGGCCGGAAGGCAGCAAGTATCAACGGGGTGAGCATCTACCGGACGCGGTGGAAATTGGTTGGACGTGGCTTGCGCCCGATGCCCAGCGGACTGGCGTGAATACCGAGGCAAAACTTCTCATGCTGACCCTTGCCTTTGAATCATGGAACGTCCACAGAGTCCGCCTTAGGACTGATTCACGCAATGAACGTTCGAGCAATGCTATCGAGCGGTTGGGCGCACGGTTTGACGGGGTAGTTCGGGCAGACTCTGCCGCATTCGATGGCGAAATTCGAGATACAGCCATCTATTCGATAGTAGATTCCGAGTGGCCCGACGTTAAGAATGGACTAGCTAAACGCCTGAGCGTTTAAACGCCCGGTGTTAGACCTTGGCGGACATGGCTTCCTTGGCCGCCGCAGTAATAATCTCCAGAGCCTCTTCTACGTCCTCACCGTTGATGCCCCAGTGGGTCACCATGCGGAAACGGGGCGCAGCTCCAGATATCTTCAACCCGCGCTCGTTCACCTTCGCCAGGAACTCTGCTCCCGAGCCACCCTGCCACTCAAAGAAGACGATGTTCGTCTGAATAGATGCGGGATCGATTGCGATTCCAGGTATTCCGGCCAAGCCCTTCGCAAGTCGCTGTGCGTTCTCATGGTCCTCAGCCAACCGGGGCACCATCTGCTCCAGCCCAACGATGCCCGCTGCTGCAAGTACGCCGACCTGCCGCATGCCGCCGCCCAGCGTCTTGCGCCACTTGCGAGCACGCTCGATGAACTCGAACGAGCCGCAGAGGGCTGAGCCTATGGGGGCGCTGAGACCCTTGGAGAAGCAGAAACTGACGGAGTCTACTTCTGCGGTCAAGTCGCTCGCCGTTACACCCAGTGCAACAGCCGAGTTGAATATCCTTGCTCCATCCAGATGGACGGGCAGGCCGTGATTGTGGGCAACGTCTGCTACAGCCTTGGTATCAGCAGCCGTCAGCACCGCGCCGTTGCACCGGTTCTGCGTGTTCTCAAGGGCTACCAGGCCGGTTGGGGAGATGCCCGCTCGATATGCCCGGATGGCGGCTTCAACGTCTGCGGGGTTCAATCGACCGCCTGCATCGTTGGGGACTGTTCGGAGTAACGTGCCTGCGACTGCTGCGCTGCCCGCCGATTCGTGCCACAGGATGTGTGCCTCAGTGCCAAGGATGACTTCATCGCCGCGGTTGCACCAGCCAAGGATGGCTAGGAGGTTTCCCATAGTGCCGCTGGATACGAAAACCGCAGCTTCCTTACCCATGCGCTCTGCTGCCATGGCTTCAAGCTTTTGCGCCGTAGGGTCATCGCCAAGAACGTCGTCGCCCAACTCGGCTTCAACCATAGCCCGGCGCATCTCCGGCGTTGGGTGGGTCACAGTGTCGCTTCGGAGGTCAATAGTCGTCATGGCACGCTCCAATGTTGTTTGATTATCACCATTCTACGCCTTGCCCCGTGATGGTGGCAGACCTGAGGGGTTTATGAACAGGGTACTCCAACCCAATCAAGCGCGAACGATACTGTATTACTTGTAGAGGAATAGCTTGTTTCCATGATTCCGCATAAACCGGCCTACACATAAAATCTAACAGAGTGCGTGGATCACTTAAACACTACCTGGGAGAATCCCTCCGTGGCTGAACATCCAACATGCCAACACAACCACCGCGTTGAGATTGACCAAACATCACGTGAACAGATTGAGCCGAAGTTTGACGACATTGATCCTTCAGCCGGCTTTAAGTTTGATGCCAATGGCCAGCTACAGAATTCCCCCTCAAACCTGACGCTCGCCGGAGCAACGTTGTTCGATTGGTGCGCGGACTGCAACCACATCCTGGTGAAGTGGGATATGGGTGGGTCGCCATTCGAAACAGCTTTTTACGATGAAGAGGTAGCAGAAAGTCTTTTGAAGAAGTTCGGGCCGTCCGCCGGGACGTGTCAGCACCAGCACAAGATCGGTATTGATGTGCCGACTCGAGAGGTGATAGAGCCGAACTTGAAGGGCCTGGACATCTCCATGGGTTTCAGGCCTATTGGCGCAAGCCAGCTTCGGGAGAGAAACCAAAAAATAAAGGTCACAGATGCCAGGATGCACTTCTGGTGTGCAGACTGCTCGCACATCATCGTTACCTGGGACATCAGTGGGAGTCCTGTGGATGCGGCTTTCTACGATAAGAAGTCCACAGCCACCTTGCTGGAGAAATTTGCTCCTACACCTACTTAAAGGCTATAGAATTCCTTTGCGTTATCGTGAGTTATCTTCTGTCGCATAGCAGGGTCCAGGCTGGCCATCTCTTTGTCCAGAATGGCTACGGAGTTCGGCCACGTGCTGTCCGGATGCGGGTAGTCAGACGCCCACATCATGTGCCCCTCGCCAAAGAAGGGGATCAAGTTCAGCCCAACAAGGTCCTGCTGATACGTGGCCCAGACCTGCTTTTTGAATACCTCGCTCGGGAGCTTCGTCAGATTGAAGTCAGCCGGCATCTTTCCTTCTAGCACGCGGTTGTAGCGGAAGTCCATCTCCTGTACCTGGAATGGGATCCAGCCGGTGCCTGATTCTGCCAGGACGAGTCTTAGGTTGGGGTGCCTCTCAAGGATGCCGTAGGAAAGTAGGCCGATGAAGGGCTGAAGGAAGACGGTTGCACCATCTCCCAGCCCCATGCCGAAGCCGGGTTTGCGTACCTCAGCCCCGGGCTCCGGTGTCGCTGTCTCTGCGAATGCTGCTGCGCGAACCGGACCGCCGACATGGTAGTTCACGACGATGTCATTGGCCTCTGCTGCGGCCCAGAACTTGTCCCATGCAGGCTGATACATGGCTGCGGTGACGGTTCCCACCAGGAAGTTGACCTGCTTGATACCCATACCGGCACATCGCAAAAGTTCGTTGGTGGAGCCATCGGGGTCGTCCGGGAGCATCTGGGCGACGATACGGAAGCGGTCAGGTGCAGACCTTTCGAATTCAGCAGCCCAATCGTTGTAGGCTTGTATGACAGCTACGCCAAGTTCCTTATCTTTCATGTGCATGCCGAAGATGGGCGGGTACATCACTGAGAATCTGACGCCGTCCCGATCCATGTCCTCAAGTCGGAGGTTCGTAGTTGTCGGCCTGATACCGAAGTTGCCGCTGAACGCGACTCGATCCAACGCTACTTTGATGCGGTTCTGCTCTTGCGCCCATTTGCCGCCACGCCAATCGCCCCAGGTTGCGCCCTCACATACCCACATGTCTTTCCCGTTCTTTTCCTCGACGCGAGGGCCCCTGTCTTTCAACGACGCTGGTAGTCGTTCCAAAAACAGGTCTGCTGGAAGGTACCCAAGATCGATGTGGTCGTCTGCAGAAATCATCATTTCAGCCATTATTGCTGCTCCTTACGGTAGTGTGGGCGTGATGAGTATACCAAATGCAGGCAGGGCTCGCCCTGCACCCACGAGCCTGCCGGCTACCAAAGTAAGATGAATGATGGCAATCAGAGATACCGTTCGCCCTGAGCTTGTCGAAGGGTTGAGCACTAAGGGTCTCTAATGGGATGGGTTTTTGATACAATCTAACGAGTTGTCTGTAACCCACAACCATGAGGGATGAATGCCGACCGTCGACGAACTTCGCAAAAGTTACTTAGATTTCTTTCAGGAGCGGGGCCATCTGCTGGTGCCAAGCTCATCGCTCATACCCGCAGGAGATCCCACACTCCTGCTCACCACAGCGGGCATGGTGCAGTTCAAGCCGTACTTTCTTGGCGAGGCGTCTGCACCACGGAACAGGATGACCTCCTCACAGAAGTGTTTCCGTACAACGGACATCGATGTGGTGGGCGATCACAAGCACCTGACCTTCTTTGAGATGTTGGGCAACTTCTCTGTGGGCGATTACTTCAAGCAGGAAGCCATCGATTACGCGTGGGAGTTCATTACCAAGTACATGAAGCTGGATACGGAGAAGCTCTTTGTCACGGTCTATACGGACGATGACGAGGCTGCTGCGATGTGGCAGGCCAGCGCCGGCACCCCCGATGAACGGCTGTACCGCTACGGCAAGAGCGATAACTGGTGGGGCCCGCCAGGTGCGGAAGGCCCCTGCGGACCCTGTTCTGAGATTCACTACGATTTTGGTGAGCATTTGGGTTGTGCGCCCATAGCCAGCCCTGCTGAGATTGCTGCGTGGATTGAAGCGGGAATGAAGCTTGAGGACCAGCCGGGCTGCCACCCCAACTGCGATCGCTGTGAGCGGTTTGTGGAGATGTGGAACCTGGTATTCATGCAGTTCTTCCAGGATCAGGCCGGTGAGATGACTCCACTGCCCAAACCCAACATCGATACGGGGATGGGTCTGGAACGGGCGGCGGTCATCGTGCAGGGCGTCAGCAACGTGTACGACACAGACCTCTATCAGCCCATCATAGGCAAGGTTGGCGAGCTGGCTGGCGTGAAGTACGGCGCCGAACACGACACTGACGTTTCGCTACGAGTTGTAGCTGAACACACCCGGGGCGCGACCTTCCTCATCAGCGACGGCGTGATTCCTGGCAACGAGGGCCGTGGCTATGTGCTGCGTCGCCTCATCCGACGTGCTGTCAGGTACGGTCGCAAGCTGGGCCTCACGGAGCCGTTTTTGACTAGTGTGTCTGAAGTTGTGATAGAGCGAATGAAGGGAGCCTACCCGGAGCTTGAGCAAAACCAGGAGTTCATCTTGAAGATGCTTGGTGGTGAGGAATTGCAGTTCGGGCGAGTGTTGGAGCAAGGCCTCGGGATTATCGAGGAAGCACTCTCAGCTAGTAATGGAAGCAGCAATGATGGTGTGCTTTCAGGCACTTTGGCGTTTACGTTGTATGACACCTACGGGTTCCCCGTTGAGGAGACCGCTGAGATAGCCCAGGAACACGGCCTCACCGTGGACATGGAGGGGTTTGAACGTGAAATGGCGGCCCAGCGTGAACGCGCCCGGGCCGGCGCTGGAAACAAGTTCGGTGGTGGTGGAGAAGCCAAGATATTCAAGTACCGCGACCTGGGGGCAGGTAAGGTGAGCTTCGTGGGCTACGAACAACTTAAGGCACAGACAGAGGTCGTCGCGCTGCTAACTCTCGACGGCGATGCAATCGACGAGGCAAAGGCCGGCGATGAAGTGGAAGTGGTGATACGAGAGACGCCCTTCTACGCAGAAGGCGGTGGCCAGGCAGGCGATGCAGGGACAATCCTATCGCTTAAGGGCCACATCGACATTGAGGACACGCAGACGCCGCTTGAGGGGCTCATCGTCCACAAGGGGCGTGTACGCAGCGGCGTCATGAAGGTTGGGGAAGAGGTAGAGGCCAGGGTCGATCGGGAGCGCCGGTTGGACATCGCCCGGAACCACTCGTCCACGCACCTGCTCCACGAAGCGCTGCGTCGCGTGCTCGGCTCCCACGTCCGGCAAGCTGGGTCGTCGGTGTCGCCGGAGCGGCTGCGGTTCGACTTTACGCACATACAGGCAATGTCGCCCGATGAACTCCATGAGGTGGAGCGACTGGTGAACGAGCAGGTACGCCGCAACGTCGCGTCCGTGAAGAACGAACTGACATACACAGAAGCGCTGGATGCCGGGTATCTGGCCTTCTTCGGCGACAAGTATGGCGAGACCGTCCGTGTGGTGGATATGGGCGTCAATGACCCGGACGAGGCGAATACCGCGCCATTCAGCAGGGAAGTCTGCGGCGGCACACACCTGGATAGCCTGGGCGAGGTGGGCCTCTTCCTCATAACATCGGAGAGTTCCATAGGCTCCGGGATACGCCGGGTTGAGGCGGTCACGGGCCGATCTGCCGCTACCATGGCTCGAAGCAACATTACAGCCTTGGACGACTTGGCCCAGAGCTTGGAAGCCACGCCGGCAGAGATAGCAGCCCGGATTGAGACATTACAATCACAGCTTGATACAGAACGCCGTCGAGCGGAGTCGCTTGAACGCCAAAACGCCCTGTCTCAGGCTGGCGACTTACTCACTCAGGTGCAGCAGGCCAACGGAGTGAACGTGCTGGTGGCCAGCGTGGCAGCGGCATCGGCAGACATGCTGCGTGAGATGGGCGATCACCTACGGGACAAGATGGGGAGCGGTGTGGTGGTGTTGGGTGCTGTGATGAACGACCGTCCATCCCTGGTGGCTATGGTTACACAGGACATGGTGGATAAGGGGCTGGATGCAGTGGCGCTAGTGAAGGAAGTTGCTGCGGTCATCGGCGGCGGCGGCGGCGGCAGGCCCACCCTTGCCCAGGCTGGCGGTTCCAAGCCCGAAAAGATGGATGAGGCGCTGGCTACGGTGTCCGGGCTGGTAAGTAAAGCGATCTCTAAATAGTAATAATCCCATGTGAGGCACCAGGACTTAGTCCTGGACCTATATGCCTGACGGTTACTCAATAAGGTTACTCTTATAGGCAGTCACCTCAGAATCTTTAGCTGACTAGAGGGAGTGGATGACAGAAGGCAGTTTCCCAACAGAGGGCATGGAGCTGACGCGTATCCTGGTGGTCAGTGAAATGGGGCAGTCGCTGTCTTTCTATCGCGATGTGTTGGGCGCAACGGTATTCAGGGAGTACGGCGGCACGTCTGTGGTGCTCTCTTTTCTGGATAATTGGCTGTTGCTGGTCACAGGCGGTGGCCCGACACCCGACAAGCCCACAGTGACCTTTGCTCCACCTACGGATCCTGATAACGTGAGCGCAGCGTTCACCATCCGGGTTCCCGACTGCATGGCAGCCTACGACGTGTTGAAGTCGAGAGGCGCAGAGTTCCTAACGCCGCCGGTGTCATCGCAATGGGAGACGTGGGCTTTCTTCCGAGACCCGGACGGCCACCTCTTTGAAATCAGTCAGACAAACTAGGCTCTACCCCCGATTGGCATAAGTAGCCCGGGAGCGTAGGCCTGATAATAAATTTTCTGGTAACCTTCTAGCGGCTGGGAGGTAGATGTAACATGACCGATTTAGTAGTAGGACTGGCAATCACCGGTGGGTTTTGGGGCCAGGTCTTCGAGTACTGGCCATTCACCTTTACCGTAGCCTTCACCCTGGTCTTTGGCCTAATAACCATAGCTGCTGAAGTGATGTGGCGTCGTAAGGTACCACCACCTGCTGGAGCTATGGCACGGATTGATATCCCCGTAGATCCCAGAGTAATCCCAAGACTATGGATCAAGCGGGGCTTGACCCTTCTGAGGTTTGGGTGTGGTCTGGGGATATTCCTAGCTTTCCTGTTCGTGGCATTTGCTCTCAATCCTCCTGGAGCTGGAGAAAACTATGGCCTGGAGATAGATTCCAATACCGGGTTAGTGATTGGAGCCATGGTTTCCTTCGCCGCGGTCATTGTGGGTTATTGGGGGACGGTAACGCTAAGGAGACGCTCAGGGCAGATGGCCGGATTGGTGGGGGGAGCAGCTGCGATGGCCCTGCTAGGCCCACTGCTGACTACAGGTGAAGCCAGATGGTTCGGGGTCGGTATAGCCATCATGGGCTTACCCGCAATATTCATGATGCTGGGGGCGGCCTACACGCTCTATGGTTCACGTTTGCTTAAAGCTGCGGTAGAGGCCCAAGGAAATGGAGCAGGGGACGGAGCTCTTCGAGGCCAATCTTGAGTTGCTATGTAGCAGCCAGCCGGAATGATTCCACGATGTTGAGGAGATAATGGCTCGAACCCTAGCCCTGGACTTTGGGGATAAGCGTATCGGCGTGGCCATGAGCGATCCCACCGGGTTGCTGGCGTCACCGTTGACTACGATTACCCGTGGTAATCTCCGTAATGACCTCGATAAGATCGTGGGATTTGTGACCGAGAATGAAGTGGCGACCGTAGTAGTGGGACTTCCCGTATCGTTGAACGGTACCATTGGGCCGCAGGGGCAGAAAACCCTGGATTTTTGCGATGTGCTTCGAGAAACATGCCCCGTTCCCATCGAGATGATGAACGAACAGTTCACCAGCGCAGAGGCTGAGCGCCGAATCCGAGAGTCAGGTGGCAAGCCATCGAAAGATCGCGGACGCGTGGACGCCGTAGCTGCGGCCATCATCCTGCAGGAGTGGCTTGACCTCGCCAGGCCAACGACGCCTCCGGAAGACGCGACTCCTGCTTGAAGCACCCCATTGCCTTTGTTACACTCAGATAGCGCCACCGATGCAGCGATGTTGGGTGGGGTAAGTACCAAGAACGTATTGACCAATTCCCTTTGTAACTACGTGAAAAACAGGTGCCCCGAAAATCGGGGCGAAAGGACTGTTATGCCTCTGACACGGGAAGAAGTGAAAAAATTGGCGGACATCTACCATATCCGATTGTCGGATGAGGAGATTGCGCTGCTGCAGGACCAGATGGCCAATATTTTGGAGCAGTTTGAGTCTCTGACCCAATTGGACACGGAAAACGTTAAGCCCACCAGCCATGCGGTGCCCCTTGCCACCGTCCTGCGCGAGGATGTGGCTGTCCCGTCGTATCCGCACGACGAAGTGATGAGCAATGCCCCGGACAAACAAGGGGAGTTCTTTCAAGTCCACACAGTGTTGGAGGACTAGATGGAACATTACGACATTACCGTACACGAGGCCCGGGCATTACTGGAATCCAAACAAATTTCGGCTGCGGAACTGACAGAGTCTGTGATTGATCGGATAGACAGTGTGGAACCGCAGGTCCAGGCCTACGTGACCCTGACTGAAGACGTAGCTCGTGAAGCGGCTGCGGCTGCTGACAAGAGCCTTTCCTCCGGCGATACTACGCCCCTGACCGGCATTCCTATGCAAATCAAAGATGTGATGTCCACGAAGGGCATACGCACCACATGCTCGTCACTGATGCTGGAGAACTTCGTACCGCTGTACGATGCCACCGTGGTTGAGCGACTCTACGCCCGAGGACCCGTGTTGATGGGCAAGGGCAATATGGATGAATTTGCTATGGGTTCATCCACGGAGAACTCTGCATTTCATCCCACACACAACCCCTGGGGCCTGGATCGCGTGCCAGGCGGCTCAAGCGGCGGTAGTGCTGCGGCAGTAGCTGCGGGGGAATGCCTTTTCGCGCTGGGTAGCGATACGGGTGGCAGCATACGCCAACCCGCGGCGCTATGCGGCGTCACCGGCCTCAAACCTACCTATGGCCTGGTGAGCAGGTTTGGGCTTGTGGCCTTTGCCAGCTCCCTTGATCAGATTGGGCCGTTGACCAAGGATGTTGAGGACAGCGCGCTGGTGCTGAACGCCATCGCCGGCCACGACCCTCGCGATTCGACATCGATACCGGGCGAGCGGCCTGACTACACCAAGGCGCTCACGGGCGACATCATGGGCATGCGACTTGGTATACCGAAGGAATACTTCGGCGACGGCATCGACCCGGCGGTGGACGCAGCTGTTCGGCAGGGCATCAAAACGTTGGAGGACGCAGGAGCCATCGTCGAGGAGTGCTCGCTGCCCCTGACTTCCTACGCACTGGCGGTGTACTACATCATTGCTCCGTCAGAGTGCTCCACCAACCTATCCAGGTTCGATGGCGTGAAGTACGGCTTCTCGGTCGACGACGCAACTACGGCGTGGGAGACGCAGGAGAAGACCCGGGCACGTGGATTTGGGCCGGAAGTGAAGCGCCGCATCATGCTGGGGACGTACGCACTTTCGTCGGGATATTACGATGCTTACTATATGAAAGCACTGAAAGTCCGTACGCTCATACGTCAGGAGTTTGAAGAGGTCTTCAAGCGATTTGACGCCCTAATCACGCCTACGACGCCCACAACGGCGTTCCGCATTGGGGAGAAGACCGATGATCCGGTATCCATGTACAAGAGCGACACACTGACGATTCCGGTGAACATCGCTGGGATACCGTGTGTGTCCATACCATGCGGGTTCTCAGAGGGGTTGCCGATAGGGATGCAGGTGATGGGTAAGGCGTTGAGCGAGGAGACTATCTTGAACATCGCCTACACCTACCAGCAGGCGACGGACTGGCATACCAAACGACCCCCAGGGCTAGGCCCTGGACCCGTGTGACCTGAAGTTTACCCAAATGGGTTGAAGGTTATACAAGATTAGGAAGCTAAGCGACTAGTCTTAGCCGATTTCCTGGACTAGCTCGTCAACGAGAATTTTGATCTCATCGAAAAGTTCGTTTGCACGAGCTACGTGAGTAGCCGGGTCAGATATATCCCACATCGTCAGCTTGCCGCTTTCCTTCACATAATCAGGGACTTCTTCAGGTGTGAGGATCGCGATGACCCTATCTACTCCCGCTACAAGCTCGGGTGTGATTTGCGTACGTTCCTTTTCAGAGATGTCTATGCCCTGTTTCAGCATGTATGGCAAAGAGAGCTTCGAGTTGTCCTTCATCTTGGCGGACGCCGGTTTCTCTTTCGCCATCAATTCATCAACGTGGGTGCCGCTGCTGCTCGCCTCGTGCTTCGATGCCCGGGCAAAGAACGCCTCTGCGGCCTGGCTTCGTCCGACGTTGGCGTGGCATACGAACATTACCTTCATTACTAGCTACACTCCATTTAGTTTTTTCAATTCAGCAGCATTGTACTCCGCTCGGCGCATCAACAGGCAAACCTAGTCGTCAAAGATTGCTGGCAGGCGTACTATGCCGGTCACTCCGTCCAGCGCTCCGGGCACCAGCGCCAGTACCATCTTCGATTCATCCAACTTCGCGTGGGTCATAGCGATGCCCAGGGGGACGGACTGGGTAAAGCCAAATCTAGGGTAGTAGGTGGAGTGGCCGATGACCGTGACGATGGTGTGCCCAAGGCTCCGACATTTCTCCAAGCCGTGATGCGCCAGTGTTGAGCCAACACCCTGGCCATGCCATGCTGGGTGAACAGCTAGAGGAGCCAGAGTCATGGCGGGCACGTTGCCTCCAGCTGACTCGATGTGGATGGCTGTGAACATCACGTGGCCAATGACCGCCCCGTCATGCACAGCCACCAGTGCGAGGGCTGGGTCGTAGCCGGGCGTATCCCGGAGGGCTTCAGCCAGGGTTGCGACATCGTCCCGTGGGAACTCCTCTGAAAACGCCAGAACAAGCACCTCGCGTATAGCGGCTAAGTCGGCCGGGGTTTCCGGTCTGATAGTGACAGTACTCAAATCCAGTTGCGCCATAGGTGATTCTCTTTGCTCGTTTATGTTTAACACCAAAGTACCCTGCCCCACTCGTGCAGGACAGGGTACTTGTTTGTTCAGTGAGAAGCTACTTAGGCTTCCTGGGCCTTGCTACCACGCTTGCGCCCAGTTCGGTAGGTCAGGAACGGCACCACAATGATAAGTCCAAGGACTGCTACAACGCCGACGATAGCCCAAACGGTCTCGGCGATGTCGCTTTCCTTCTCTACCAGGGTGATGTCTATACGAGAATCGGGTTTGCCCCCGGACTCTGGCGCAGGAGAGATATCAGTGGCCTGATTGGTTTCTTTGACGTCAATGTCCCCTTCACTTTCAATGGAGGCCAAAACCGCGCGGAAGTCGTTGGCGAAAACTACCAAGGTCAGCTCTGCACGTTCGATGCCATTGCGCTCTGAAATTACCACCCGGTCAATTCGCCCCTCAAAGGACTCAGCCAGCGCCCGTAGTTCCGCTACACGGCCGGATACATCGTCGAGCTTGATCGATAGGAAAGCTGAGGGTGGCTGAACGCGGTCCTCGTTAGGTGGGAAGAGTTCGATGAAGATGGTTGAGAGGTCAACACGACGCTCCAGGAAGTTGAGCTGACCTTGCAGTTGTTCAATTGTTGAACGGACCCGCGCCAACTCACGTTCAATGGAGATGATATCGCTGATGTTCAGAGACCTGCTCAGCAGCGATAGGAGGCTGTCCTCCTCACGTAGTGAACTCTTCAGCCGTGCTTCCAGGTCTATGAACTGCTCGGACACGTCGTCGCTGCCGATGTTCTCGCTCTGCACGTCTCCCAAGAGGCGAATCTGATCCAGGGCCGCTTCGAACTGAGCCTGAGGCACACGGACGGTCATCGAAGCACTCTGGCGGTCATCGTTGCCGAAACTGGAAAGCCGCTCCACAAGGCCACCGAAGTTCTCTGCGACCACCTTCACGCGATCGACTGCTTCTTGCACGCCTTCCACCTCAACGCTGATGGAGCCGGTGGAGATGATTTTTCGATCCGCGAACTGGAGGCTGCCGTCAACTCCAACTTTGCTGGTGTCGTCAAAGGCGTCCGGGCTCGGCGCCCTTGGAGCAACAGCTGCCGCAGGAGCTCCCAGCGCAAACGAACTTGAGGACTGGTTTGTTACAGAGTCCGCAGAGCCTGCCTCGCTGGTGGCGAAGGAATCGCTGCTCGAGGAACAGGCCGCCAGGATAACGACGGAAACTAGGGCTACAAGAGTGATTAGCAATCTTTTCATCGTTTTACCGTCACCTTTCAATTTGGGGTTCCAGTGAGAATGACGCGTTCTCCGAGAAAAGGGTTCCGTGAGCTGCTAATGCAGGGAGACTCCACCATCGACGACAATCATCTGGCCCGTGATGAAACTGCTATCGTCAGACAGGAGAAACACTAGGGTACCCACCAGGTCCTCGGGGACTTCCAATCGGTCAATGGCGCGACCGGCTTGAGGAATGCTGATAGGGGCGTCGTCACGATTTACCACGGCGCCGCTACGTGTGCCACCTGGAGCCAGGGTGTTGACGGTGATGTTGTCTATGCCCAACTCCTTGGCCAATGTACGGCTGAGGCCGGTGACAGCAGCTTTGGAGGAGACGTAGTGGGGTATACCGGGGTTTCCGGCCAGCCAGATAGCAGAGCCTGTGTTCACAATCTTGCCGCCGCCCTGGTCACGCATGCTTGGGAATACGGCTCGGGTGCAAAGGAAAATTCCTTTGACATTCACACGGAAAACCTGATCCCAGACATCCATGTCTACGTCCAAAATCGGTTTGGATATCAGGCCGTCATAGATACCGGCGTTGTTCACCAGACCATCTATACGCCCGAATCGCTCCACGGTCTTTTTCGCCATCTCCAGGGTTTGTGCCTCGTCGGTAACATCAACCTGGATCGAAAGCACCTCGGCACCTTCTGCCTGCACCAAGTCCACAGTTTCAGCGCAGTCACGGATATCTGCGGCCACCACTTTCGCGCCTTCCTTGGCCAGGCGTACAGCCATAGCTTGTCCAATATATCGGGATGCGCCGGTTACGATGATGACTTTGCCTTCAAGCCTCACGGCGAACTCCTTCCAAGGGCTTAGGCCTGGACCCAAAAGCCTGATGGTTACCAAAGAGACCTTTATAATCTGCGGCAAATCCTGATTCGCCAGGACTCCGGGCTCTCAATGCAACCGTTGCTAGGGGATGGATATGCCTAACCGCTCCCGGACTTCCAGGATGGTCTCTTTGGCGATGACGGAGGCTTTCTGAGCGCCATCGGACAGGATCTCCTTGAGACGCTCCGGGTTGGCTTCTAGCTCCTTACGTCGCTCACGGAATCCCTCGAGCGATGCATTGATGCCGGTAGCCAGGTGTGCTTTGCAGTCGACGCAGCCTCGGGTAGCCGTTGTGCACTCGTCGTAGACGGTTTTAATGTTGTTGGGGTTGAAGAGCTTATGCAGGCTGTACAGGTTGCAGACGTCCGGTCGACCGGGGTCTGTCCGACGCAGCCGTTGGGGGTCTGTGAAGGCTGTCTTCAATCGAGCAGCCGTCTCCTCGGGTGTGGCAGCCAACTCGATGTGGTTGTCCATGCTCTTGCTCATCTTGTTCTGACCATCGAGACCGACAACCAGCGGGGTCTCCGTGAGCTTTGCCTTGGGTTCAGCAAAGGTGGGGCCGAACATGTTGTTGAATCGACGCACGATCTCCCGGGCTATCTCAAGATGCGCTACCTGGTCGGAGCCTACAGGAACGGTGTCCGCCTTGTAGAGGATGATGTCCGCCGTCTGAAGCACTGGATAGCCTACAAGACCGTAGCTGACCGACTCCTCCGTCTCATCCATCTGCCGGACGCGGTCCTTGAAGGTGGGTACGCGTAGCAGCCAGCCGAGGGGCGTCACCATGCTCAGCAGCGTGTGGAGGGTCATGACCTCAGGCACGTGCGACTGCACGAAGATGATGCTGCGCTCCGGGTCGAGGCCCGCCGCCAGCCAGTCCAGAGCGATCTCGTTCACACTGGCCGCTATCTCGCCCGCCTCATGGCCGTCGGTGAGCGTAGTTAGGGCGTGCACATCCACAATGCTGTAAATGCACTCATAGTCGTCTTGTAGCGCGACCCAGTTCTCAAGCGCACCCAGTAGGTTACCAAGGTGCAGTCGACCGGACGGTCGCATACCGGAGAATATTCTTCCTTTGGTCTTTGTTGTCATGTTTGCACGGTTCCTGCTTGAGTTGAGTAAGTTACTTGCCCAGTATTTCCTGGATGGTTAAACCGATATCGCCCGGTGTAGGGATTGGGCTGGTGCCAGCAGCTATGAGCGCCTTCACCTTTTCGTCGGCCCGACCTGCAGCGCCGCTAATGATAGCCCCTGCATGGCCCATGCGCTTCCCTGGAGGTGCGCTGGCTCCCACGATGAGGGATGCCACGGGTTTCTTCATCTCAGCCTTGATGAACTCTGCCGCTTCCTGTTCCTTGGTGCCACCGATTTCGCCGATGAGCACCACGGCATCGGTATCCGGATCCTCGTTGAAGAGTCGAAGTACGTCCACAAACGTTGTGCCGCTGACTGGGTCGCCGCCGATGCCCACGCAAGTCGACTGTCCGATGTCCAGACCGGAGAGTTGGCCAACAGCCTCGTAGGTCAATGTTCCGCTGCGGGATACGATGCCGACTTTGCCTGCTTTGTGGATAGCGCCGGGCATGATACCCACTTTGCACAAGTCCCCGGGGGAGATGAGGCCCGGGCAGTTCGGCCCAAGCATCCTTGTGTTGGTAGAGGTATCCAGATAGCGGGCTACCGGCACCATGTCATGGGGCGGGATGCCTTCTGCAATGGGCACTACCAGCGGTATCCCCGCATCTGCAGACTCCACAATGGCGTCCGCTGCGAAAGGTGCTGGCACGAAGATGAGGGCGACGTTGGCCCCGGTCTCACGTACAGCTTCCTCAACGGTGTTGAAGACGGGTACGGTGGTATCGCCGAATATCGAGCCGCCACGGCCAGGCGTCACGCCTGCAACCACGTTGGTGCCGTATTCCATGCATCGCAACGTGTGGAAGCTGCCTTCTTTGCCGGTGATGCCCTGAACCAGAATCCGGCTGTCCTTGTTTACTAAGATGCTCATTTGTTTGTCCTACCTGAGATTTCTTATTAGTTTTCGTCATACCGGGGGCATATGTTTGGGACTGACCTGCGGGCCATGGGGGCGCACCCCCTCTGGACTCCCCCGAAAGTGAGGGGTCTCTAAGCCCTCAGCGCCTCTGCGGCGTCGTTGAAGGTGTGCGCGATGGTGACGTTCAAGCCCGACTCGCTGAGGACCTGACGACCCTCTTCTGCGTTGGTGCCTAGCATCCGCACTACTAACGGCGCAGTGGACTTCGTGTCGGCGTACGCGGCCACCAGGCCACGAGCCAGCATATCGCAGCGGAGGATGCCTCCGAAGATGTTGACCAGTACTCGCTTCACGTTGGGGTCTGAAAGCAGGATGCCTACCGCCGAACGAATGCGCTCCTCGTCAGCACCGCCGCCTACGTCCAAGAAGTTGGCCGGTTTGGCGCCTACGTTGGTGACCACGTCCATCGTCGCCATCGCAAGGCCTGCGCCGTTGACCAGGCAACCCACATCGCCGTCGAGTCGCACGTAGATGACGCCGATATCGTGGGCCTGGGCCTCAAGCGGGTCTTCCTGGCCGGGGTCTCGAAGCTCCACTAGGTCTTTGTGGCGGAACATCGCATCGTCGTCGATGGTCATCTTGGCATCCACGGGGAGCACACGCCCATCGCCGGTGACGACGAGGGGGTTGATCTCCGCCTGTGAACAGTCCTTCTCAATGAAGAGTTTATAGAGCTTGATCATCAGGTCTGCGGCGGGACGCACCAACTCCGGTGCCATGCCCATTCCGTAGGCAAGCTGACGCCCTTGGTACGGCTGGAGGCCCACGGTGGGGTCTACTACCGCGCGCAGAATCTTCTCCGGCGTTGTGGCTGCCACCTCTTCGATGTCCATGCCGCCGGCCTCGCTGGCTATCACGACAATGCTGCGAGTGCTTGGCTCGATGAGCATGGCCAGGTACAGCTCTTTGACGATGTCCATGGTCTCTTCAACCAATACAGACGTGACGGGCACGCCCTCCGGTCCTGTCTGGAAGGTGACCAACTGGGTGCCGAGGATGGACTTGGTGAACTCAGCCGCCTCGTCCGGGTTAGCGACGACTTTGACGCCGCCTGCTTTGCCTCTGCCACCCGCGTGGACCTGGGCTTTCACCACCACGCTGCCACCAAGGCCTGCTGCGACCTTCTTGGCTTCATCCGGCGTAGCTGCTACGCCACCTTTGGGGATAGGGATACCGTACTTAGCCATAAGGGCCTTTGCCTGGTACTCGTGGACTTTCATGTGGCTCGCCACCTCTGCTTGTGCTTGGTTTGTAGCCTCGTACGCATAGCTGCGACGGGCGCGGGGGCTATTTTAGCATAGGGTGTGTGTACAATGGGCAATTGAAAGTAATTTGATTCGGGACTGAGATATGTGCGGCCGATTCACACTCACAGAACGGGACGCTGATTCGTTTTCAGAGCGATTCGGTATCCAGGGGAGCGACTGGCAACTGGCGTTCAAGCCGAACTACAACGTTGCGCCCACCCACAACGTGGCTGTGGTGACGAACGAGGGCCAGCGACAGATGGAGTTCCACCGCTGGGGCCTCATCCCTTTCTGGGCCAAGGATATGAAGATCGGCTTCAAGATGATCAACTCCCGGTCTGAGACGTTGCAATCAAGCGGTGCCTTCAAGCATGCCTTCAAGCGTCGTCGGTGCCTGATTCTTGCCGATAGCTTCTATGAGTGGAAGAAGGAAGACGGAACAAAGACCCCTATGAGGATCGGGATGAAGGGTTGGGAGCCGTTTGCCTTTGCAGGTTTGTGGGAGTCGTGGACGAACAAGGAGACCAACGAAGAGGTGCGGTCCTGTACGGTTATCACCTGTGGCCCGAACGACCTCGTCGCGCCCATCCATGACCGGATGCCCGTGATACTGCCGGAGAGCGCAGAAGCAGCGTGGCTGGGCGGTGAGCAGGGGCCTGACGCGTTGCAATCTCTGCTTGTGCCGTTCCCTGCCGACCTCATGGACGCCTACGAGGTGGGCTCAATGGTCAACAGCGTCAAGAACAACGACCCCGACTGCATCCTGGCAGCCTAGCCCGCAGGCTTGAACTTGGGCAGGGAAATCTCGTCGGTGATGTCCTCAAAGACTACTTCCACCGCCATGCCGATCGAGATGTTGGCCGGGTCCGGCTCTACCTCGATGAGATTGGTGGGCATACGCGGTCCCTCCTCCAGGTCGACCATCGCCACTACGAAGGGTGCATCGTCACGGAAGGCGGGCGTCGGCGCACGGTGAACGATAGCGAAGGTGTGCAACGTGCCCTTGCCGCTGGCCTGTATCCACGATGTGTTCCGTGAGAAGCACATGGGGCAGATGTCCCGGGGATAGAAGTAGGCCTTATTGCAGTCGTCGCATTTGCGCAACCACAGCTCGTGGGCCTTGGCCTTCTCCCAATAGTAATCAGACTCACCCTGGGGAACCGGGATGGGCTTGCTGTAGGCTTGCTCAGTCATGTTTGTTGCTCCTTTTGTATGCTGGAGGGCTTTATACCGGGGGCACATCCCCCTGAGCCCCTTGCCAGAGGGTCGCACCCCCTCTGGACTCCCCCGTGGTCAGTCTATGGCTAGAACAACGGTGCCGGTTGAGGACAGTGCCCCTCCGGTGCCGTTGGTCAGGTTTATCTTGCAATTGGGCACCTGGCGGTCGCCGCACTCGCCGCGTAGCTGTCGGACAGCTTCCACGATGAGGAAGATGCCGTACATGCCCGGGTGTGAATAGCTCAGGCCGCCGCCGTTGGTGTTCACCGGGAAATCGCCGCCGGGAGCCGTGCGCTGCCCTGCAACAAAGTCTGGACCCTCACCCCTGCCGCAGAAGCCAAGCCCCTCAAGCGTCGCCAGAGTGGTGTAGGTGAAGGAGTCGTAGATCATCGCCAGGTCAATGTCGCTATGGGTGACGCCTGCCATCGCAAGGGCTGCCGGGCCGGTCTCACGCGAGTACGTTGACGTCAGGTCGGGCATCGTCGAAATGCCCATGTGATCGTGGCCTTCTGCGGCGCCGAGTACCCAGACGGGCTTCTTCTTCAAGCTCTTCGCTCGCTCCGCCGATGTCACCACCACCGCCGCGCCTGCATCCGTCACCAGGCAGCAATCCAGCAGGTGGAAGGGCCAGGCGATCCACCGCGAGTTGTGGTAGTCGTCAAAGGTCATCTCGTCGCGCATCATCGCCTTGGGGTTCAACGTGGCCCACTTGCGCGTGGACACCGCAATCTCCGCCAGCGCCTGCCGAGTGCGATCCTCGCCGTACTCGTGCATGTAGCGGTTCGCGGCCATGGCGTAGTTGATGGGCTGGCCGATGAAACCGTAAGGAAACTCGTACTGCATCGTGGGTAGATTGGGATCCGGCGGGAAAGGAGCCCTGGCACTGCGACCCGTCTGGCCGTGGGTGATGAGAGCGACTTCGCAGTAGCCCGCGTTGATGGCCGCCATGGCGTGGGCGATGTGCACTATGAACGATGAGCCGCCTATCGATGTGCTGTCGGTGAACTTGGGCTGGATGCCCATGTAGTCGGCTGTGGCCAGCGTGGAGTAGCCAGCTGTGAACAGGCCGTCAACGTCGTCCTTGGTGAGCCCAGCATCCTCCAGAGCGTTGAACGCAGCTTCTGCGTGATGTTGAAGTGCCGACTTGTTTGGAACGAGGCCAATCTCGTCGGACTCTGCGGTGCCGACGATTGCTACTGACTTAGAGAGGTCTGCCATGTTTTCTCCTCCCAGGGCAATGCCCTGGACTCATATTTCTTATGTGAACGGGGACACATTTGTCTGGGCCTGGCCTGTGGGCCAGAGGGTCGGCCCTTCTTTGGCCTCCCTATTTGACCTGAAGCTCTTTGAGGTCGGGTGAGATGATGAGTTTAGCTTCTGTGACTTCCTGGACTTCCTGTGGGGTGTACCCGGGGGCGATCTCACGCATCAGGAAACCTTCTGGTGTAATGTCGAAGAGGCCCAGGTTGGTGACGACTTTCTTGACGACGTTTACAGCCGTTACCGGCAACGTGCAGCGCTTCAGCAGTCGCGGTGAGCCTTCACGTGTCGTGTGCTCCAGCGCTAGGAACACCTGCTTGGCACCCACAGCCAGGTCCATGGCCCCGCCGATTCCGCCGCCCTTGCGCCCCAGCGTCTTCCAGTTGGCGAAATCGCCGTTCTCAGCAACTTCATACGCACCCATGACCGTTACGTCTACATAGCCGGCACGGATTAACGAGAAAGAGTCGGCATGGTGGATGATGGCGGCACCCTTTTGTAGCGTGACATGCTGCCCACCGGCGTTGACCAGGTGGATGTCCTCTTCGCCCTCAGCCGCCAATGGGCCGTAGCCGATGACGCCGTTCTCCGACTGAAACAGGATGTCCATGTCACCGAAATCGTAGTTGGAGCACAGGGTGGGCATACCTACACCCAGGTTTACCACCCAACCATCCAGGAACTCCATAGCCAGTCGGTTGCACATGGTCTGTCGTTCAAGGGGTTGCTTTTCAGTCGTCATGTTTTCTCCGTATGTCTGGGAATGACCTGCGGGTCAGGTGCTTTAGTCTCCTCGCCGCAGCGACACATGTCTGGGACTGACGTTCTTATACGGGGGCACATATGTCTGGGCCTAGCCTCCCCCGTCTACCGCAATAGCGAGGTGATTATCGTCGAGGTTGCAGCACGGCACAAGTAGCCCACGGATTAGCTGATAACGAGCTTTATCGGCGCTGGCCCTAGAGTATCTGCGAGAGGAACAGTTTAGTGCGTTCCTCTTGTGGGTTGTCGAATATCTGCGATGGAGGGCCTTCTTCGATAATGGTGCCCTCGTCGAACATGATCATCCTATCGGCAACCTCCCGGGCAAACCCCATCTCATGGGAGACCACGATCATGGTCATACCGGTGGACGCAAGCTCGTGCATGACATCCAAGACCTCTTTGATCATCTCCGGGTCCAGGGCGGAGGTAGGTTCATCGAACAACATGATCTTGGGTTGCATGGCTATGCCCGGGGCTAGCTTCTGGGGTTTGGTTTGTCCCAGATGCCCTCAGGTGCCGGGGGAATCTTTACGATCCTGTCCACCACGATGCCAGGGGTGTGGATGGAGTCTGGATCCAGCTCACCCAGTTCCACGATGTCCTCTTCAACCTCTACGATGGTGATCTTGCCTGCCATAGCCATGATGGGGTTGAAGTTGCGCTGGGAGCGCCTGAACTGAAGGTTTCCAAAGGTATCCGCCCGGTAGGCCCGCACGAAAGCGTAGTCGGCGTGGAGCGGTGTTTCCAGCACGTAAGTGCGGCCGTTGAAATCGCGGTGTTCCTTGCCCTCAGCCGTCTCCGTGCCCACGCCGGTGGGTGTGTAGAACGCGCCGATGCCAGCACCTGCCGCACGCATGCGTTCCACTAACGTTCCTTGGGGCACCAATTCGGCTTCTACTTCACCAGCCTCGTGGAGTTTCTCAAAGGTTGCTGCGCGCGAGGGGTGCGGTGCCGCGGTGAATGCGCAGATCATCTTACGGATCTGGCCGTTATCGACGAGTTTGCCCACGTCCATGACTTCGCCCAGGCCGCCGTGGTTGTTGGAGATGCCGGTCAGGTCTTTGGCGCCCTGTCGCACCAGCGCCGCCAAAAGGTTGCGGGGAACGCCGATGGAGCCAAAGCCGCCCGACATGAATATTGCGCCGTCCGGAATGTCTGCAACGGCCTCGTCAAAACTTGCGAAAACTTTGTTCTTCATCAGGTGCGTGACCTCCGCTTTAGTCCCCTCGCCCGCAGGCGACATATGGGCAGCACACGGATTCTAGCATAGGTTTGCTTACTGTCTAGCTTTGGCGACTACCCAGCGACATCGGTTGGCGGTTGAGGTTTCTTTGGCGGCTTGGCGAGATACACGACGGCGGCGGCGGCAAACCAGGTGACGATAATCAGCAAGAAGGCCTCCTGGTAGGAGCCGTAGATATCGAACATCCCAGCGACAAGCAACGGACTCATAGCTCCACTCAGCGTGACGAATGGGCGAAGGATGCCGTTGATCGCCCCCAAGTTCTCCCGGCCGAAGTAGTTGGCAATCATGAGCGGACGCATGATGAAGAAGCCGCCAAGGGCGATGCCGTGTAAGCCACCGGCCAGTACCAGCGTGGGTACGTTCACGATGTTCAGGAAGAAGACGATGCTGACACCGGTGATCGCACATTGGGCCACCATGAGGTAGCGGATGGGGAACCGCTCTGCCAGGATGCCCCACAGGAGCCTAATGCTGATGGAGCAGATGCCGTAGGCTGTTGCGGCCCACGCGCCTGTGGAGGGCGAGAAGCCCAGGTCCTCAAAGTAGGGTATCCAGTTGGCGTGGAAGCCGCCCATGCCCAACATAGCCAGGAAAAAGGCGGCTATGAGCAGCCAGAACGTCTTTGTACGGACGGCCTCGCTCCGGGTGAAGCTTCTTTCTCTTGTCGCACCCTGCGGGGGACGGGCTTTTCGTGTCGCTTCCAGCGGGAGACTCGCTGAGGCGAGAAGGGCCGACGAGCCTGGCTTCGCCTCCTGTGTCGCATCCTGCGGGAGACTTGCTGCGGCGAGAGAGGCCGACGAGCTTGGTATTTCTTCTGTAGTTGAGGTTGATGCTTCCGAAGTAAACACCTGAACGGTGTCGCCGTCTGGGAGAAGGCCCATGTCCTCAGGCCGGGAGCGTATCAGGAACGACAGCGGCACCAGGAAGATCAGGATGATGATCCCCAAGACCATCCATGCGTCTCGCCAGCCTACCAGGGAGATGATGCCGTGGACCAGGAACGGGAAGAAGAGCGGACCCATAGCGGTCCCCGTCGAGGCGATGGCCATTGCTCGACCGCGCTTTCGCACGAACCACTTGGGCACGATGGCCACGGTGAGCATCTCCGCGCCGGCCACCATAGATAGAGCTCCAAGTGCGCCGAAGAGTACATAGAAGACCGCCAGGTTATCAACCCACTTGAGGGTGATGAGTGAGAGGCCCATGGTAAGGCCGCTGGCGAACATAAGGATGCGTGGCCCGGAACGGGTGTCCTGCATCGGCCCGATGATAGGCGAAAGCGCCCCGGCCACCACTGACCTAATGAAGAAGGAAGCAAAGAAGGCTGAGCGTGACCAACCAAGCTCCTCGCCCATCGGGGTGACGAACACGCTTGCGCCCCATACACCTGCGCCGCTGGAAAGGGCCCCAGCCGCCACGGCGGCAACCACCATGATCCAACCATAGAAGAACTTGGGGCGCTTTGGCGGCATGCATACCTCGACTGCGGTTTGTGTCACTCAGGAATTGCTAGTGGCGGGCAGTGACCTGGACAGGTTCCGAGTTTAGGGGGCTAGGTAGTGGGAGTCAAACAACGGTGGGCTACAGGTACCGCCGGTACCCCCTTGAGGAAGCGCTGAAGCCTTCTCGCTCATAGAACTCGTGGGCGTCATCGCGTTGGTTGCTGCTCTGTAGCTGCATCTTGTAGCCGCCTATCGAGCGGATATGTTCCTCGCAACGAGCCAGCAACGTGTGACCGATACCTTTTTTGCGATGGTCTTCATGCACCACCATGTGTTCTATCTGCGCCCACGGTTGGGCAGAGTGGGTGACGGCGGGAACGATGACCATGGTCACGGTGCCCACAACCACATCATCGAGTTCAGCAACCAGGTAGAGCATCCAGGGGTTGGAGTCTATGAGTTGAATGACCATTGCGGCATTTTGGGCGTTGGGAAGCTCCCCGGAGGACGCCAACTGTCGATAAAGTTCCAACAGCCCATCCACATCCTCTGGGCTGGCTTTTCGAATGAGTACATCGGCCATGGCACCCTCCAACGTGTGAAACGAACTAACCGCATTGTACACATCGTGGCATCCAGCACCCTACAGCATTGCCCTACCGCCTTACTTGGCATATAGTCGCGTCACAATTCAGAAGTGTATCGGGAGGCAATCATGGCAGGTACGCCCCACGGACAGTCGTACGGATCAAACAGGCCGGTAGTAATGGCGAGGAAGGGTATGGTCAGTTCAGGGCACCCCCTGGCATCGCAGGCCGGGATAACCATGCTGCAAAAGGGTGGCAATGCCATAGACGCAGCACTGGCCGTGGCCACCACTATTTCTGTGGTGGAGCCATTGATGTCAGGCATCGGCGGGGACGGCTTCATCATGATCTACACCAAGGCCGACGATAAGCTGCAGGTTGCCAACGCCACCGGGGCCGCGCCCTACGCCGCCACTCTCGACAAATATCAGGCTTCTGGCATCCCCATGAAAGGCATCCTGTCGGTGTCTGTGCCATCGCTGCTGAAGGGATGGACGGAGGCCCATGCGCGCTACGGAACACTCTCACTGAGCGAGGTCATGCAGCCCGCGCTGGATCTTGCCGCCAACGGGTTCCCGGTGGGTCTCCTGCTGGCCAAGAACATCGCTGCCGACCCCATGATCTGCGAGTTCCCGACCTCGGCAGCCGTATACGCCCGGGCAGGTCGACCCATCCGTGCAGGCGAAATCCTGTATCAGGAGAACCTGGCCAAGACGTACGAAAAGATCCTGCGCGAAGGCGACGGCGTCTTCTACGAGGGCGAGGTCGGCCACGCTATCGTCAAGTTCTCTGAGGAGCAGGGCGGCCTACTGAGCATGAAGGACCTGGCCGACCACCATGTGCGATGGCAGGAGCCTATCTCCGTGGCATATAAAGGACATCGTGTGTACGAAGCGCCTCCCAACTCCAGCGGCCACGTGCTGTTGCAGGCGCTGAACCTGGCGGAGCAGTTCGATCTTGGCTCGCTCGGAGCCAACTCGCTCGAAGCGATTCACATGATGGTTGAAGCAAAGCGCATGGCCTTCGCTGACCGCGAGGCGTATATGGCCGACCCGGAGTGGGTGGACGTGCCGATACCCGGACTGCTATCGAAACAGTATGCAAAGGAGCGCGCCAAGGGCATCGACCCGGAGCGAGCAGCCGCAGAGATGGCCGCGGGCGACCCATGGAAGTACCAGGACGGAGCCAAACCCAACGAGACAGCTCGCGTGTCCGCAGCCAAAGAGGACACAACGTGTTTCGCCGTCGTAGACCAGTGGGGCAACGCCGTGTCCATGTTGCAGAGCATCCAGAGTCAGTTCGGCTCCAGCCTCATCGCCGGGGAAACGGGCGTACTGCTGAACAACCGGATGACCTACTGGCATCTGGATCCCAACCACATCGATGTGCTGGTACCGGGCAAGCGCGTACGGCACACCATGAACCCGGTGATGGCCTTCAGGGAAGGTACCGACGGTAAACGTGAACTGGCCCTGGTTTGCGGCACCCCGGGGGCCGACACCCAGGTGCAAACGAACTTCCAGGTGGTCACCCACGTCCTCGATTTTGGGATGACGGTGGCGGAAGCGGTAGAAGCCCCAAGGTGGCGACATGTTCAAGACGGCACGGAGTCCACGGTACCCCATTCTGTACCGGATTCACTCCGCATGGAAGGCCGCTTCCCCACCCACGTGACGGATGCCCTCAAAAAGAAAGGCCACCCGGTTACTGTGATTGAGGACTGGGAGGCCGCTGGTAGTGAAGTGATGATCCAGGTGAATCCTGATACGGGTGTGCTTTCTGGCGCTGCCGACCCTCGTCGAGATGGGTATGCTATCGGGTGGTAGGCTATTAGTTAGAGAGTCAGAGGCGAGATTCTACCGAATCTTAGACAAAGAAAAGAGCTTCCGTTGCAGGAGCTCTTTTTGTTGCTAGAGAGGTTTCATATTATTGATTTGGAGAATCAACCCCGTCCATGTAGGTGACACCCACTTCGTTGGGTTCTGATGGGTACAGAAGTTCCAAGGCATATAAATTAGGTGAGCAGTCAAGAATCCCGGGACTACGGCTGGAGAGCGGCGGCTTTAAAACTCCATGTACCTCCGACACTTTGGAGTTGGTGCCAATTTGCCTTTGCATGGATTACTTCGGGAACCGCTGCTCCGAAGGTATCAACCCAATCACATGTCTTAAAAAGACTTGCATTAAGAATTTGATCTTCGGTGATAACTCCACGCTCCACGAGCAACCGAACTGCCGCTGATCCGGTCGTTGCTATACCTTCATTTAAATCTTTAGATTCATTCGCCGCAGCACCTGCAGCTGCGAGCATGAGCTGGACTCCATTGGTATTACCTTTGATTTTAGCCTGCGTGATATATGCAAAATACTCGGCAAGCCCCTCAGCGAACCACCTACCAGCCTCGGATTTTGCATCACGGACTGGGTCTGGCCTCACACCACTTTCCCCTTGGAAAATTTCTATTGAGTAGCAGTGACCTTCGTACAAAGCTACCTGCAATGCATGATAAATTTCGTGAAGGTATATTCTTTGCACCGTATCTTTACTCTGCTCTGAATTGGCTCCTACCGTGACCGTTCGGGATTCAAGACAAGCTTCAGGGGCTGTTGCTGCATCATAGCTCCCCTCAATCCAGACTCGGACCCTCTCCTTAAGTTCTTGATTTTCTACTGCTCTCCAGGCATCAGTAGTCGTGCATCCTGCAGCATCCACCCATGCATCGAAAGCATCAGCTGTTGATTTGAGTTCTGAGAGATCCCTGACTTGGGTGTACTTGTTAAAAGGGGCCCCGACCTCACCAGTTGTGCCAATTTCGCTTCCTATCGACCAAATAACACCGAGAATATCTGGCGCGGTGTAACTCAGGTTCGCAGTGGCTACCTGAGTCCAGCTGCGTATTTCTTCTGTTGAGAAGTTAGTTGCATTCAGAATAGTTATCGTAGGGACCCTGCCCGGAGGCGTAGGTGTTGCAGTAGGCGTAGGTGTTGCAGTAGGCGTAGGTGTTGCAGTAGGCGTAGGTGTTGCAGTAGGCGTAGGTGTTGCAGTAGGCGTAGGTGTTGCAGTAGGCATAGGTGTTGCAGTAGGCATAGGTGTTGCAGTAGGCATAGGTGTTGCAGTAGGCATAGGAGCCGGTGAGGGTGTAGGTTTTCGCATCGGGGTTAGTGTTGACGGAGGGTTAGGAGTGGGTGATGACGTAGTAGCCAGCACGGGCGATGGCGTAAAAGTGGCGACGCTATCAGCCAACGCAGCGGGTGTTGATACGAGGGGTGGTTCGACCTCGTTGTTGCTTCCTCCGCACCCTGTGAGAAGCGCTAGAACTAGCACACCCAGAAATGAAATACGCCTTAGCATTATGAGATGCTCCTTTTTGATTACGGCCCATCGTTGCAAGTATTGTATAGGATGACACTGAAACTTTCGAACCGGAAAATAGTATTGATCCTGATGAGGAGTATCTGATTCTTGGGTTGACCAAAAGGGATGTGGGCAAACAAAAAAGGAACCGGATTACCCGACTCTCTTAGCTAGGACTCAGCTTTGGCGGAGGGGAAGGGATTCGAACCCTTGAATAGTTGCCCATTACCTGTTTTCAAGACAGGCGCCTTCGTCCACTCGGCCACCCCTCCGCGTAGCTACGCTTACTACACTACCTGATTTCGTCACAGTGTGCGAGCGCTCAAAACCTTAAGCTGTCGGGCTAGCCACCAATGACATCGTAGCCCATATATGGCTTGAGCACTTCTGGCACTTCAACGGAGCCGTCCGCCAGTTGATAGTTTTCAAGGATTGCGATGATGATGCGTGGCAGCGCCAGACCAGAGCCGTTCAGCGTGTGCATGAACTGAGGGCGGGCACCAGCTTCCGGTCGGTAGCGTAGATTGGAACGACGGGCCTGGAAGTCCTCACAGGTGGAACAAGAACTGACTTCCAGCCATTCTTCACACCCGGGTGACCACACTTCGATATCGTAGGTTTTTGCCGACTGGAACCCGATGTCTCCAGCGCACAGGGACAGAATGCGATATGGCAGACCTAGTCGTTGGCAAAGATCTTCTGCGTCCGCAACCAGCGTTTCCAATTCCGCTGCACTCTCCGTCGGATCGACAAGCTTGTACATTTCAACCTTGCTGAACTGGTGGACGCGCTTGATGCCTCGTGTATCTCGGCCTGCAGCGGCTTTTTCGCGACGGAAGCATGGTGTCTGAGCCACGTAGCGTATCGGCAACGTTCCAGGCTCCAATATCTCATCGCGGTGGAGGCCCGTCAGCGGTACTTCAGCCGTGGGCAGCATCCACAGGTCTTCTTCAGCATCGTGGTAGAGGTTGTCACCGAACTTTGGCAGGTTGCCGGAACCGATCATCGTCTGCTCGCGCACCATCGCAGGTAGAGCCATCTCCGTGTAGCCATGCTCTCGCGTGTGGATGTTCAACATCCAGTTGATGAGGGCTCGTTCAAGCTGAGCTCCGGCTCCTTTGAGTACGTAGAAGCGAGCGCCGGAGAGCTTGGAGCCGCGTTCCATATCGATGATGCTAAGCTGTTCGCCCAAATCCCAGTGGGCTTGCGGGGCGAAATCGAAGGTCCGGGGCTCGCCCCAAGTGCGATCGACGATGTTGGCGGACTCGTCCAGGCCTTCCGGCACGCTGTCCAGGGGAAGGTTAGGGAGAACCAGCATCATCGTTTCAATCTTGGCTTCTGCATCGTTGATCTGGTTCTCCAGAGCTTCGATGCGCTCACTGGTCGATTGTGTTTCAACGCGCAACGCCGTCATGCGTTCCTCGTCGCTATCACCCTGCTTGCCCTGCTTGGATGCAGCCATGAGCTTGCCGAACTCCCGACTCATCTCGTTGTGCGTCGCGCGGAGCAGATCACGGTCCGTCACCCATACGCGCCTACTGGCATCCAGATCAATCAACTGCGCCAGGGTGGTTTCCTCGCCACGGCGGGCCAGGCCTGCAGCAACCAGTTCAGGATTCCGGCGAATGAGTTCGATGCTCAGCATGCACACGTCCGTTTGTCAGAGTTGAGGGCTACGCGTTTTTCGTAGCAGGCTCAATGATAGCTTGCGCTTGTTCTTCATTCAACCAGGGCATTGCCCTGGACCCACAAGGTTGAGCCCTGACCCAAACTACCTGGCGGTGACCCAACAAGGGCGGGTCTACACAGGAGGTCTTTGCGTATGCCACTCGGTCGCCCCTTGGTAGGCGTGGGCGATGCGTAGTAGCGTCGCTTCATCGAAGGATTTTCCAGCAAGCTGGAACCCGATTGGCAGGCCGTCATCGGTGAAGCCGCAAGGCACGGATATCGCCGGGAACCCGGTCAGGTTGAAGGGCTGCGTGTACCTGGTGACGGCGGCACGGACATCCATAGGTTTGCCGCCCACCATCACATCGTTTTGATTGATAGGTGGAGCGCCCAGAGGCAGCATCGGCGTCAAAAGAGCATCGAAATTGCCCAGAGAATCGAGCAACTGCTCCTGAACCTGGCGCTGTGTGTTCCGGGCGGTGATGTATGCCGTGGCCGGGTGGTCTCGCCCTATGGAGAGTCGTGTGAACACATCCTCGCCGTAATCGCCCGGGCGTTCGTCCATGTTTGCCTGATGGAAGGTGGCTGCTTCCGACGAAATGATGGTGATGTTGGCGGGCAGGGCATCCTCGATGTATGGAAGTCCCAGAGGGTCAGTCACTATCGCACCCAGGTCTCGAAGCGTATTGATAGATTCCGCCAACAGGCCTTCAATGTCGGCATCCATCGGGATCACATAGTTCCCTCGGAGCACACCGATTCTCATGCCCTTGATGCCTTTGCCGATGTCCGCTGTGTAGTTTGGCACTGCCAGGTCGGTGGAACCCGGGTCTTGGGCGTCGTAGCCCGCGATGATTTGAAGCATTAGGGCTGCATCCTCCGCCGTCCGAGTCATGGGCCCCACGTGGTCAAGGGACATCGATAGGGGTAAGACACCTCGCTTGCTTACGCGACCGTACGTGGGCTTGAGGCCGACAATGCCGCAAAGGCCGGCGGGTATACGGATGGATCCACCGGTGTCAGAGCCCAGTGTGGCAGCTGCAAGCCCGGATGCCGTGGCCGCCCCAGAACCACCGCTTGAGCCGCCGGTGATTCTGTCTGTATTCCAGGGGTTCCGCGCAGGGCCGTAGTGCGGGTTCACGTTGGTAATGCCGAAGGCGAACTCGTGCATGTTGAGTTTTCCTAACAAAATAGCGCCTGCAGCTGCTAGCTTGGAAACGACCACTCCATCCTCGCTCGGAACATGGTCGGACATGATCTTGCTGCCTCCGGTGGTGCGAATGCCCTTAGTGTTGAATAGGTCTTTGAGGGCAATGGGCACGCCGTGAAACGGTCCCTTGTAGTCGCCTCCTGAAATCTCAGCTTCTGCCTTCTTGGCCTGTGCTATCGCGTTGTCGGCAAGAACCGTGATGAAGGCGTTGACCACGGGATTCAGTACTGCAATGCGATCAAGGTAGGATTGGGTCAATTCCACGGGTGAGAGCCGTTTTGCGGCGATTTCTGCTGCGGCTTCGGCAACGCTGAGGTAGTGCAGGTCGGTGTTAGGCATCAGGATTCTCCTGTTTTGTAGTTGGGGTGATTGCGAGTTTGATTTCTTCCAGCACCCAAGAATCGTACTCTGTCCGCTGTGCGTCCACTAGGGCATTTTCGGCATCAACTCCGCCCAGTTTCCCTAGCGCCCACGCGGCGTGGCCTCGCACCAGCGCTGATGCGTCGTTGAGCGTACTGGTCAGGACGGGGACGGCCGTTTTGTCAGCAAGGTTTCCCAGCACAATGCATGCGTTTCGTCGCAGTCCCTCCCAGGTTGCACGACGTATCGGGTTGCCTTGAAACTTTGCTCGGAACGACTCCTCATCGAGGTTAAGCACAGCAGCGGGGTCTAACGACGACCAATCAGGATTCGAGGCGAACGCGTCGTCGGGTGTGGCATCGCCTCGAACCTCGTTGACGGGGCATGCCTCCTGACAGAGATCGCAACCGAACATCCAGTCGCCAATGAGCGATCGAAGCTCCCGGGCGATTGGC